>Ga0160492_100091_pt1 | contig 87425 bp, 77 predicted proteins | sample DID2MG_FD_108258 | JGI IMG/M metagenome (GOLD analysis project Ga0160492, IMG submission 108258) | Enriched soil microbial communities from UW Madison campus, WI, USA - DID2877_E24_FP2 MG | ecosystem: Environmental > Terrestrial > Soil > Unclassified | place: USA: Madison, Wisconsin | collected... | reverse complement strand
TGACAGAGAAGCAACCGAAGCTTTTATCCGGATAGTTAAGAATCGGAGCTGTCTCCACGGCCGAGAAACGAATCAAAGCTTTCACCCAGATGGGTAAGAACCAGAACAACTCTTCCCGAGAGAAGCAACAGGAACTTTCGCCCGGACAAATAAGAACCAGAACAGCCCTTCCTGACAGAGAAGCAACCGAAGCTTTTATCCGGATAGTTAAGAACCGGAGCTGCCTCCCCGGCCCAGAAACGAATCAAAGCTTTCACCCAGACGGGTAAGAACCAGAACAATTCTCCCCGACAGAGAAACAACCGAAGCTTTTATCTGGACAGCTAAGAACCAGAGTGTCTCCACGATAGAGAAACGAACCAAAGCTTTTACCTAGACAAATAAGAACCAGAATAGCTCTTCCCGAGAGAACAGGAGCTTTCGCCCGGACGGCTAAGAATCGAAGCTGCCTCCCTGGCCGAGAAACGAACCAAAACTTTTTTATCTAGATAAATAAGAACAAGAACAGCTCTCCCCCGGCAGAGAAGCAACAGGGGCTTTCCCCCGGATAGATAAGAACCGGAGTGTCTCCCGCCAGAGAAACGAACCAAAGTATTCGCCCAGACAGATTGGAGCTAGAATTGCCTTTCCCGACCGAGAAACAAGCGGAGCATTCACCCGGATGGATAAGAACAGAACCGTCTTCCCTCACAGAAAGTAACCGGGGCGCACGGATAGATGAACAAATAAAGCCGCCTCTAAGACAGAAGGAAATAAACTTCCTTCCGGTCAGATCGTTGCAGGTAATCTTAGCCGGTATGTGAAAGCTGATGCTTGGAGGCTAAAGAGCGGCGGGTGGGCGGCGCATGAAGATGGGTACAAAAGTTGAAAAGACGATAAAGCGATAATTGAGGATGTGGCCGCATGTTGTATCGGAAGCAAAACTCATTGGCATAGGCTTGCAAATATTTGCGGCTGAGGCCGTGGAACGAATTGCCGGCCCAGTCGTTGAATTCGGCTATGCAGCGCACTAATGGATGATAACGAGACATATGCTGCCTGTACCGAACGGAGTGAACCTCGGTCGCAGCGGGCGAAACATGACGCTCGATAAAGGTTTGCTCGCCGACATGCCGAATATGGCCGTTGGGCTGAATATGCTGTGGTTCCATAATCGAGAGCCGCAGATCGGTTATTGCGCCTGACTCATGAATGGAGCCTGCGGCCAGCAGCGGATGGCGCCGATGGTCTTGCTCGGTATAAGGATTAAAAGGATTGCCGTAAGCACCGCCTTGAACCCGCACGATACCGTCGAGGAGAGTGCGGTTGTCTGCGTGGTCGAGGGCGTCGCGAAGCTTGTGCAGCATAAGCCAGGCCGTTTTGTAAGTAACCTCGATAATCCGGCTCAAGCCGGCTGCCGTAATGCTGCTTTCCGGGCATGAAAACAAATAGATGGCAACAAACCATTGACGCAGAGACGTTCTGCTTTTCTCCATAACGGTATTGGTCGTCAACGAGTGATGATGCTTGCAGCGGGAGCATTCGTACAGGGGGAGCCTGCGAGTACCGATTGTATAAGCTTTGGAACTTCCACAGCCGGAGCAACGGAAGCCATGCGGCCATTTCAGATGATATAAATAAGAAGAACATGCTTGTTCATCATGAAAGTGGTTCTGGAATGCTTCCAGGGAAGAGAACAACATATTCGCCGCACGCTCCTATAAAAACATATTGAAATCAAAAAAGGGAACAAGTGTTCTTGTTTTATTGTATCGAACATACGATCTCATTTCAAGGGTTTTATCAAAATTTAGTTGGATTTTTGTTGATGCACGCCAACTAACATTCAGGAAGATAGATAGCAAATGGTATGGAGCGGGCGGCAGCGCCGATATGCGATTGCTTCGGGGGCCACGCCATGCACAATCCCATGCAAGTAACCGTCACGATTCGATGACGAGGAAGCGAATGTCGAGTGAATAAACTTCATTTATGACTCTAAAAAGGTGAAAATAATTATCCTGAGCAAAAGGGAGAGTAGAGCAAAGATGAAAAATCGAGCGAGGAGGGGAGGCACTAGGCGGGCGAGAAGCTTGCCGGCTTGTCCGGCGTAAGCGTCGGGTGAACTAGCTTTGCCCTATACCTCCCGCTTCTGCACCGGTCCGCTGCTTAGGATGCGACACGCGAGAAGGGACCCATGCGATTCACACACTTCATCCTGAGCAGTCGGGATAGTAGAACAAAGGAGGCGGAAGGCGAGTTGCGAAGCGGTGAGTAAGAGAGAGGAGAGAAGCGGCTGGCTAATAACGATGATGATTAAAAAGAAGACCATTCCGAATCAAACCGCGGAATGGTCTTCTTCATTCGTTCAGCCCTGTTTCAGTGCGAGGCGATACAGCGGCATTAACGTTTCAAACGTCTGTTGTGCGACGCGAAGCAGCGTTTCGCCGTTTTTTACGGCAGGATCGTCCGGCAGCAAGTGACAGCCGACGAGCAGCTCCGCAGACTTTACATCGCGGAAACGGACCAGTGCGGAACGCCAGTCGTCCGCGCTCATGCCGGAGACGGGCATCGATTCTTTCTTCGTATGGTCGAGCGAGATAACATAGTTGTTCGGAACGGTATGGATAACCGTATCCAGTTCGTTCAGCAACGCGGCTGCAACGGTTGACTTAGAAGGAAGCTCATAAATGAAAGCGAGCCACATAAACAAATGATCGTCGAACAAGCCGAGCTGAAAATGCGGATGCGCTTTATAGCCGCGCTTATTCTCGCACAATGCAAGCCAGGTGTCTTTAGGCGGATTGACCGTTCGGCGGGCGTGCTTGGCAATATGAAGGAACAGTTCGCCTCCTGCCGACGGCGCCAGCTCGGCGGTTAGTCGTTCGCCGATCGAACGGAATTTGGGCTGAATGCGGGAATGGATAGCCGCCATTCGCGGTTCAAGCCCGTCTATCGTAAATACGGCAAAGTCGGCCGCGTTAAAGCCTGCGTCGCGAATTTCCGGGGTATCGATTGTTGTCGGTGTAAGTGCCATGAGTATGGTATCGCTCCTAACTTGTCCTGACTCTATATTACGGCAATTTCAAATAAAAAATAGCGATTTGCGTTCGGTCGCGAAGCTCCAGTTTGTCCAATATTTCGGAAATATAATTTTTGACCGTTCCCTCGCTCAAAAAAAGCGCCGCTGCGATTTCTTTGTTCGATAGGCCGTCTGCAATATGGCGTACAATCGTTTGTTCGGCGGATGTCAAACCAAAAGCGCTCAAATCCCGTACACGGTCGGGATGATTCGGCTGCTGCGAGACATCGGGACCGGCATGTGCTTGATCGGCAGGGGCGGGTTGAATCATGCCCGCCAGCTTGCGCGCAATGTCCGGATGAATAAGCAGCGAGCCTTCGTAGACGGTTTTGATGCCGCTGACGATGCGGCTCGGCGGAACGTTTTTGAGCAGGTAGCCGTTGGCTCCGTGCCGAAGGGCCGCCGCAATGTAATCGTCATCGTCGAACGTGGTCAGCACGAGTACGGCGGGAGCAGGGGACAGCGACTTGATAAGCCGCGTGCCCTCTACTCCGTCGCAGCCGGGCATACGCATATCCATTAGTACGACATCGACGCGATTGTCGGCGGCAAATTCGTAAGCTTCCCTGCCGTCCCCACACGTCCCGGCAACGGTAAGACCGGGATCGAGTCCGAGTATAACCTGCATGCTTTCGCGAATGAACGGGTCGTCGTCGACGATTAGTATTGAAATCATCTAAAGGGCCTACTCTCTATTAAATGGTTCGGCGGTTATCCGGCCGTCTCTTGCAGGGCCGGAAGCCAGGTCGTGACGGAGAAACGGCTTCCCTCCTGCCATTCGTAATCGATCAGACCGCCTACAAGCGCCGCTCTTTCAATCATGCCGCGCATTCCAATGCCGTTCGTAAGCGGCCCTTCCGGAATCTGGCCGTCGTTGGAGACGATGAGCGCCGTGCCGTCTTTCCGGTAGTCGATGACGATCGCTACCTCGGTCGCCGCTCCGTGACGGACAGCGTTCGTAATCGCTTCTTGCGCGTTGCGGTACAGGACGTATTCCAGGCTTGGATACAGCGTACGCGGCTCGCCGGCGAAGGACAGGAACACGTTGATGCCGAGCGACGAGCTTGCTTCCTTCACCAGCTTCTCTAAGGAATAAATCCGGCTGTCCGCCTCCGATGCGGACAGCTTGCGGACGGTATGCCGCATCCGCTCCATACTAATTTGAAGCTGATCCCGTATTTGCTCGACCGTATGACGTGCCCGCCCGACATCCGCATCAAACAGATGCAGGGCGGCTTCCGCCATCATTTTTACCCGAATGAGCTGATGACCCAGATCGTCATGAATGTCTTTCGCAATCCGGTTTCGTTCCTCCGTCTGAGCGTACAGCTCAATCTGCGCCGCATAGTCGAGCATCCGACGCCGTGTCGCTTCCAGTTCTTCATGCTGGTTCGCGAGCTTGTCGTACAACTGCTCGGTGCGATTGCGGCGGTCTGCCAATTGTCTTGCCGCAATCAATACGGCTGCCAGCAACAGCCACAGCAGGCCGTCAGACAGCTTCAGTTCAAGCGCCCGGTTGTCCATAGAAGTAATTTGAATAGCCAAGCCGCCGGCTGTCCATAGGATGAGCGCGCTGGGAGGCAGCGTTAGCGAGAAGACGGCGATTAACGTGGAGTAAGGGAGCAGATGCAAGAAGCCGCCCCATTCATAAGACATTGCGCCGTATCCGATCAGCTCGCATATTGCGATCGGCAAGGTAAAGCGAGGAAAATGCTCGCTCATTCGCGCCGCAAGGAGCGCCAGAAGGATGCAAATAACGAATGGACTGGCGGACATTTCCAGCGGGCGCAGCAATAGGGTCGCTACGGCCGGAATGATAATGAACAAATGGCGCAGCCATCTCATAAGCAGCGTCATGCTATAAACTCCCTGCCATCGTTTTGTTACATTATACCACAGCGATTTCCGCTGACGCCGATAAAATGACTTTTGTCATTTCCATCAAATGACTTTCGGGACCTGCGTTCGCGCTTCGGAGAGCTTACAATGAAATCAAATGAACGAGACAGGAGAGGATCGGCAAGATGAGCAAACTTGTGGAATTCAAAGAGGTCGTCAAAAAGTACGATGCGGTTACGACGGTCAATTATTTGACGCTGGATATTGAAGAGGGAGAAATTTTCGGCTTGCTGGGACCGAACGGAGCGGGCAAGAGCACGACGATCAGCATGCTGTCGGGGCTGGTGGAAATGAGCGGCGGAGACATTCTGGTAGGCAGACGCTCGATCAAGCACAACCCGGTCGAAGTCAAACGGCAGATTGGCATCGTTCCTCAGGAGCTTGCCTTGTATGAAATGCTGTCGGCCAGAGAAAACGTCACTTTCTTCGGCAAGCTGTACGGACTTCGCGGCAAGCTGCTGCAAGAAAGGGTCAACGAGGCGCTTTTGTTCGTCGGTCTGCTGGACAAGGCGAAAGATAAGCCGTCGACGTTCTCCGGAGGCATGAAGCGGCGGCTCAATATTGCCTGCGCTATCGTGCATCGGCCGAAGCTGATCGTAATGGATGAGCCGACGGTCGGCATCGATCCGCAGTCCAGAAACCATATTTTAGAATCCGTCAGGCAATTGAACCGGCTCGGCTCGACTGTTATATATACGAGTCACTATATGGAGGAAGTCGAAGCGATCTGTACGCGAGTGGGAGTAATCGACCGAGGCAAGCTGATCGCATGCGGAACGAAGGAGCAGCTCATTCTGCAATCGGGCCAAGAGGATAAGCTCGTGCTGGAGCTCGACCGCGAGTCGCAAGAGGCGGTATCGGAGATCGGCAGCCATCCGCGCGTCAACAACGTCAGCCAGATGAAGGACGGCCAATTGGAAATCGGAATCAAAGATTCTCCTACGGTACTGCAGGACCTGCTGTTTATTCTTAACAAGCATAGCGTATCGGTCCGCAAGCTGACCCGGGTCGAGCCAGGGCTCGAAACGCTGTTCTTGCAGTTGACGGGCCGCTCGCTGCGGGACGCTTAATCGAATAAAGGGAGGGAAGAAAATGTATACGCTCTGGACGGCTGCGAAATATCAATTGTTAACGTTCTTTCGAATGAAAAACGTCATGCTGCTCATGTTCGGGCTGCCGCTTCTTATTATATTGCTGCTCGGAAACACATTCGGCGGTCAGATGGACCCGGCCAAGGTCGCGCTTTATATAGGGGATCGCGGCGCAATGCATGATGCGATCGAAACATTCTGGCATTCCGATAACATTAAGACGTATACCACCGTACGCGAGGCGCAATCGGCCGATGACGTGAGGCTGCTCGTCGAGAATGGGAATGTCGACTTCGGCGTCGTCGTGCCCGACGATTTCTCGTCCCGTGTGACGTCGGGCCAATCGGCCAAGTGGGAGCTGCTGGAGGGACACGATGTCGAGCGAAATATCGCCGCCCGGGCGGTGGCGGAGCGGTTTCTGTCCGAGGCAAATTTGCAGCAGGCTGCGGCAATTGCGGGCTTCGGCAGCGTAGAAGCGTTTGCGCCGCAGCAGGCAGTCGGAGAAGACTCGGCATCGAATAACGATCCGGTGGCCGTTGGCACGCTGGGGGCGGGTGCGGACCATCTGTTCGGCTCGGTATCGGCCATGCAATATTACGCGGTTTCGAACCTCATTCTGTTTTTGCTGCTAATCGGCATGAACGGCATGATTGCATTGCTGACGGAGAAGAAAAACAATACGCTGCAGCGCATCTACTCGCAGCCGGTATCGTTCAAGCTTGTCGTGTACGGAAAGCTCGGCGGCGTGCTCTGTCTCGGTCTAATATTGGCCGCCTTCATTATCGCTTTCACGGCGCAAGTATACGATGTGGATTGGGGCGATCGGCTCGATCTTGTTGCCCTGGTAAGCTTGCTGACGATATTGGCCGGAATCGGGCTGGCCGTCGTCATCGCCTCGCTCGCAACGACTCCGAAAGCTTTTCAATCGCTTTATCAGGTGGTTTCGTTCGTCGCCCTTTTTCTAAGCGGCGGCATGGTCGCCAATCTGGGCGGCACGCTCGGCGATATCGGAAAATTCACCATCAATTATTGGTCGACGAAAGGGTTGAGAGGCGTGATGAACGGAGCGGGAGGAGCGGAAATGTGGGAGCCGGTCGGCATATTGGCCGCCGTCGCCGTCGGATTGATCGCATTGGGCGCGCTGCGTCTGTCTAAGGTGGTGAAACGGTATGCCTAGTCTTGTTATTGCAGCGATGCTTGTCAGAAGGATGTTCGCAAGCCGTCGCGATGTGTTGACCAGTCTCATTCTTCCCGCCGTTGTGCTTGCCGTCATTGTAGGGTTGTTCGCATCGCAATTGGACGCAAAAGCCCGGATTACCGTATGGAACGGCGACGAAGGAGCTTACGGACGGCAATTGACCGCGATGATCGAGCAAGAAACGATGTATGACATCAAGTATGTATCAAGCGGGACGGAAGAGCAGCAGAAACAGCTTGTGCAGGATGGCGACGCGGATGCCGCGATCATTATTCCCGCGGGATTCTCTGCACAACTGCTGGCCGGCGGCAAGCCGCAAATCGTAATGTACCGCATGAACGAGCAACTATGGAACGCTTCGCTTCATTTGGCGCTTCAGGCGGAGACGGAACGGATGCATCATGCCGCCGCGCTGCTCGCAAGCAACGGTGCGCTTAACGAAACGAATCTTACGAAATTGCTGGAGCAGGACGGGAAGAGGCTTGTCGCCTCTACGGAGGCCGAGACGAGGATCGGAAGCGCCATTTCTCAGCCGATGGTCATCGGACTTATGCTGATGTTCGTGCTGCTGCTCGTCACAAGATCGATCTCGCTTATTATGGAAGACCGGGAGCAGCGTACGATGGCGCGGATGTTCACGGCGCCGGTAAGGGCCGCGCAAATTGCCCTCGGCAACTTCTTGGGCAGCTTCCTGGTCGGTACGATCCAATTGGCGATTATGGTCACGCTGTCCTGCTACGCGTTCGGATACGATCCCGGCTTTGCGCCGATCAAGCTGTTCCTGCTGCTGGAGTGCTTCCTGCTCGCCGCCGTCGGACTGTCTTCCGCTTTCGCGGGACTCGTCCGCAACGGCATGCAGGTAGGCCAGATGAGCACGATTATTATTACGCCGACCTGCATGCTGAGCGGATGCTTTTGGCCGATCTCGATGATGCCGGAATACATGCAGAAGCTGGCCAATTTTATTCCGCAGAAATGGGTGCTTGAAGCGGCCGACCGCTTATCCGCGGGAGGGAGCGGGGCGGATATCGCGATCCCGGTTCTTATCCTTATCTTATTTGCACTCGTTCTGCTGGCGTTCGGCGCGGCCGTGCTTCGTCCCAGCCGGAAGGCCGTGAGCGGTTGAACCGTTGTTGAAACGAGAGGCGCAGCGCCGTATGCCGGCTGCTGGGCCTCTTTTTTGCGTTCGGCATGAAAGCGCATTAATAGGCGTCGCGCGGCGGACGCGCAGAGCAAGACCTTTTTTTGCGGATGATGGATATTGAGCGGGGTATGGTGAATAGGATGACAATACCCCTCTTCATTCAGCACGAATACATCCCAGCCGACGCAGGCGGTCGATTTGTCTAACGGCCGGGACAAATCGGGCGCTCCAGCGTTCAAAAATAGTCAATAATCCAAGTTGCCAGAACATACGATGAAGTATAAACTAGATATAAGAAGCAATTGTCAGAACATTCCGATAACTGATCGATTAATACCGAAGCAAGGGAGGGATTGCCGTGAATAAAAGTCACGAAGTTGAATATTGCAATTTGGAGCTGCGATTCGACCGCCGGCAAATCCAAAATCTCATTCGGGATCTTATCCAGGAAGGCTATTCGTTATATTGGAGCGAGACGGAATACCAGTTTCTTATTTCAATTCGGACCGGGCGCAAGCTCGTTAAGCTCCGGTTCCAGCGCATCAAGCAGCGTTACAAAATCGTCGGGGATTATGTGATTAAAGACGAGAAGCTGTCGGAGCTGATCGAGAAGCTAATCAACGATACTCGGGGCCACGCCGTCGTCAAGCGGATCAAAGATCGTCAAATCGTGATCGAGAACATTATGTTCGGTGAAATTATACGTTTAGTGGAGGTGTCCGGCATGGAACATCGGATTATTTATCAGAAAAAACCGTTTGTTACGATCGAAGAGATGATTCAGGCGTTCCAATCGAAAAGGGCGGAAGAACGTGCGGCCGTTCTGCGTTACGAGCTCGATTACGAGCTGTCGGTACTGCACGAGGCGTTGTCGAATCATGATGAAGAGACGATCCAGACGTCAAAGGAAAGACTCGTTGGATTGCGGTCGGAAATGCTGCAGTTGGAGCTGTGACCGGGGCTTATAGCCCGAACAAGGCTCTGCGCTATGCGAATGCGAACAGAATGAAGCGGGACCGGAACCTCACGCGAGGACCGATCCCGCTTTTTCATGGATGCATGTATAAGTTATAACGATTGTTTAATAGTATAATTAGAAAATGTAATGGAAAGCGGCGTTTTTTTCCTTGCCGATAGTTTTCATTGGCGGACAAAACGAGTACAATAAGAGGTATTGCGAAGCACACTATGAGAGAAAAGGGATGGAAGAAACAGATGTCTAAACAACAAATTGGCGTAATCGGCCTTGCCGTCATGGGCAAAAACCTGGCCCTTAACATTGAGAGCAGAGGCTTTACGGTATCGGTGTACAACCGTTCCCGCGAAAAAACGGACGATCTTATGAAAGAAGCAGCGGGCAAAAATCTGGTGCCGGCGTATTCGATCGAAGAATTCGTGGCGTCGCTCGAAGTTCCGCGCAAAATTCTTATCATGGTGCAAGCAGGCGCAGGCACCGATGCAACGATCGACTCGCTCGTCCCGCATCTGACGGAAGGCGATATCATTATTGACGGCGGCAACGCATACTTCCCTGACACGCAGCGCCGCAGCAAAGAGCTCGAAGCCAAAGGCTTCCGCTTCATCGGCACGGGCGTATCCGGCGGCGAAGAAGGCGCGCTCAAAGGTCCTTCCATCATGCCGGGCGGACAAGAGTCGGCTTACAAGCTCGTTGAGCCGATCCTGACGGCTATCTCGGCTAAAGTCGGCGGCGACGCATGCTGCACGTACATCGGTCCTGACGGTGCGGGCCATTATGTGAAGATGGTACATAACGGCATCGAGTACGGCGACATGCAACTGATCTGCGAAGCTTACAGCTTGCTCCAATCGGTGCTCGGTCTGGACGCGAAAGAGCTTCATGAGATTTTCACGGAGTGGAATAAAGGGGAACTGGACAGCTACCTGATCGAAATTACGGCTGACATCTTCTCGAAATATGACCCGGAGACGGGCAAACCGATGGTCGACGTCATTCTCGACTCGGCAGGTCAGAAGGGTACGGGCAAATGGACGAGCCAAAGCTCGCTCGACCTCGGCGTTCCGCTGTCGATCATTACGGAATCGGTATTCGCGCGCTTCCTGTCGGCAATGAAAGAAGAGCGCGTATCGGCAAGCAAGCTGCTCAAAGGGCCTAAGCCTGCTCCGTTCCAAGGCGATAAAGCGGCGTTCATCGAGTCCGTTCGCAAAGCGCTGTTCGCAAGCAAAATCTGCTCCTACGCACAAGGCTTCGCGCAAATGCGCGCAGCATCGGACGAGTATGGCTGGGACCTTCGTTACGGCGACATCGCGATGATTTTCCGCGGCGGCTGCATCATCCGCGCGCGCTTCCTGCAAAACATCAAGGATGCGTACGACCGGAACCCTGCGCTCAGCAACCTGCTGCTCGATCCGTATTTCCAAGAGATCGTCGAGTCGTACCAAGGCGCTTGGCGCGAAGTTGTGGCAACCGCAGTCGCACAAGGCATTCCGGTGCCTTCGTTCGCGAGCGCAATCGCATACTTCGACAGCTACCGTACGGAGCGTCTGCCGGCGAACCTGCTGCAAGCGCAGCGCGACTACTTCGGCGCTCACACGTTCAAACGCGTGGACAAAGAAGGCACGTTCCACCACAACTGGATGGGCAACTAATCGCCTTATCGGATAGGGTTGTCCCCTGCTACAGGGAGACGACCCCATCCACCGCATCCTTGAGCCATCGGCGCAGACGATCGACCTCGTGATCGCCGTGCCTGCGTTGAATAAGACTCATCGATGCTTCTGCGAACGAATGAAACATTTTGAGCAAATGTGGCTGCGACAGATCCAGCAATTTCGGATCTTCGTCAGCCACTTTCTTTTTAATATATTCGAGAATCCAGATGACGTCCTCCCGGCAGAGCGGGTGGCTGTTGTCGAGCAGCCGGTTGACGCGCGCGGCGGCCAGATTGCTCGACAGATTCGGGGAATGGTTGCTGTGCATTGCATTCATCTCCTTTCATAATAGGACATCACTATCATCCTTACGGCAAAAGAAAGATTTTTATACCCGGCAGTACATAAAAAATGGTATGATAAGGCGGTATGCAAAAGGAGGATTCCCATGATTGAACAACCAAATCCTCGTACGGACGCCGCGAAGCCGGGCACGGCAAGCAAGCTTGTTCTGGTCGGATTTATGGGCACCGGCAAATCGACCGTCTCGAAGCTGCTCGCCGAGCGGCTGAACTGGCGGAGAATCGATTCGGACGAGGAGATCGTGCTGCGGGCAGGCAAGACGATACCCGAGCTGTTCGCGGAAGGCGGAGAGCCGCTGTTCCGCGACAAGGAGACGGACACGCTGCGCGCGCTGCTGTCTATGGACGAGCCCGCCGTTATCGCCACCGGAGGCGGCGCCGTTCTGCGCGAGCGCAATCGGGTCCTCATGCTGAAGCAAGCCTTCGTCGTCGCTTTGAAAGCGGACGAAGAGCATATTATTTCCCGCGTAGGAAACGATTCCTCCAGGCCGCTTCTGCAAGGAGACGCGGCGGCGAACGTTCGCCGGCTGCTTGAGGAACGGAGAGCGGCATACGATTTCGCGCCGCTCGTTGTCGATACGACCGGGCTGTCGCCCGAGGAAGTATGCGCGGCGATTATAGAGCAATGGAACGCAATCTGTACATGACAATAAAGGAGATTCGACAAATATGGATGTTATCGTAACGCCTACACCGAAATTGCAGGGCGATCTTCAAGCGCTCTCTTCCAAAAACTATACGACGCGTTACTTGCTGGTCGCAGCGCTGGCGGAAGGGACGAGCACCGTCTATTATCCGGCGCACAGCGAAGACAGCGACGCGATGCGCCGCTGCATTCGCGATCTTGGCGCCGTAATCGAAGAGGACGACGAGAAGATCGTCATTACGGGCTTCGGCAACCGTCCGAGCAACGTCAAGCAACTGGATGTCGGCAACGCCGGCGCCGTTCTCCGCTTCCTGATGGCGATCGCATCGCTCAGTTCGGAAGTAACGTTCATTAACCGCTATCCGGATTCGCTCGGCAAGCGCCCGCACGACGACTTGATCGACTCGCTTCAGCAGCTTGGCGCCGTGATCGAGCATCGAGAAGGAAAGCTGCCGATCACCATTCGCGGCGGCAACCTGAAAGGCGGCAAAATTACGGTGTCCGGCAACATCAGCTCGCAGTTTCTGAGCGCGCTTCTGTTCCTGACGCCGCTGCTGGAGGAAGACAGCGAAATCGAAGTGCTGCACGATCTGAAGTCGAAGATCGTGATCGGCCAGACGCTGGAAGTCATCGAGCAGGCGGGCGTCGTCATTCACGCCAGCGAAGACTTGATGCACTATCGCATCCCGGGCCGTCAGAAATATGAGGCGAAGACGTATCGCGTGCAGGGCGACTATCCGGGCTCCGCAGCCGTGCTCGCCGCAGCGGCCGTTACGGAATCGGATGTGACGCTTCGCGGCTTGTCGGAGACGAGCAAGCAAGGCGAGCGCGCCATCGTCGACGTGCTGCGCATGATGAACGTGCCGCTGACGCATAAGGACTCCGTCGTCCGCGTGCAGGGCAACAAGCGGCTGAAAGCGGTCGAGTTCGACGGCGACGCGGCAACGGACGCGGTGCTGGCAATGGTGGCCGCAGCCGTGTTCGCGGAAGGCACGTCCCGTTTCTATAACGTAGAGAACCTGCGGTACAAGGAATGCGACCGCATTACCGACTATTTGAACGAGCTTCGCAAGGCCGGCGCCAATGTGGAAGAGCGTCAAAGCGAGATTATCGTTCACGGGCGTCCGGAAGGCGTGGAGGGCGGCGTCGAGATCGACGCGCATTACGATCACCGCGTCATTATGGCGCTGACGATCGTCGGCCTGCGCTCCAAGCAGCCGATTCGGATTCGCGATGCGCATCATGTCGCAAAGTCGTACCCGATCTACTTCGATCACCTGAAAGCGCTTGGCGCGCAGGTGGAATGGGTCGAGTAGACGAAAAGGCGGTATAAAAGACCGCAAGTTCGGAGGAACCTAAACGAATCCTGCGCGGCGTCCGACCAGTCGTCCGCTCAGGAATTTTATGGCAGGGAGGCGTCTATCGTGGCCTATACACATCCGTCCCGAGATCAGCTCCGGGAGCTGCTGGAGCGCTCGAACACGATTGCGGTGGTCGGCTTGTCCGATAAGCCGGATCGCACGTCATATATGGTATCCGAAGCGATGCAGGCCAAAGGCTATCGCATCATTCCCGTCAATCCGAACGCGGAGACGATATTGGGGGAGAAGAGCTACGCCTCGCTGCGCGACATTCCGGAGCCGGTCGATATCGTGAACGTATTCCGCCGCAGCGAGCACACGCCGCCCGTAGCGGAGGAAGCGGTCGCGATCGGCGCCAAGGCGCTATGGCTGCAATTAGGCATTGCCAATGAAGAAGCTGGGGACATCGCAGAGCGAGGCGGGCTGTTCGTTGTGATGGATCGGTGCATCAAGGTCGAGGACTCGATTTTGCTCCCGGCAGGAAAAACCAAAAGTTGATGGGATAAAATAAGGGGTCGTCTCCCACAATAAGAGAGGTTTCCGATCGGGAACCGAAACTTAACCGCAATGGAGGACGACTACGAAATGTATGCCAACAACCAGCAAGGCTCGCAGTATCAATCGAATGCGCAGCAACCGTTCCAAGCAAGCGGCGGATATGTCCAATCTCATTACCAAGGCCAATTAAGCCAACCGAGTTTTGGACAAGGAGGAATTATTCCGTCCCCTCATCCGTTCGCATCTCAGTCGAGCCACCTGCACCAGACGGCACAGACCGGCTATCAGAACTTTACGCCGGCTTCGCAGTCGCTTGGCCCGGTTATTTCCCGCCTTGGCTGGCAAGCGGGTCCCGATCTGCATCAGCAAGCACACAGCTATACGCCGGCGAATACGGCTTTCACGCAAAGCTATTCGACGGGGCCGGTCATTTCGCATTACGGCTATCAAGCAGGGCCTGACGCTCGCGGTCCGGTAAATATGGCGTTCCAGCAGCAAGGCTACAACGCCTACCCTAACCAACAGCAGCATGCAACGGGCTTCGGCTCGCAGACGAGCCAGCATCCGGTGTATCAAGCGACACACGCTTATGAGCAAGCCGGTCCGGTCATTCAGCATTATGGCGGCTGGGAGTCGAATCAAAGGTAATCTCTTGAAGGGCTGTTTCCGGCAATGCCGGGAGCAGCCCTCCTTATGCATTGGCTTTGACAAATGAGGAGTCAGCGCTTACGATCTTACTAGATAAAGAGAGGAGGAAGCATCTTAGTGAACGTGCTCGGAAGGCTGCAACAGCTTGGCAGATCGTTTATGCTGCCGATGATCGCGTTGCCTGCGGCATCTATATTTTTAAGCTTGAGCACGCTGCCGTGGGATCGCATCGGTCTTGCGTCTATGGCCGAATATTTGTTGCTGGCCGGCCATTCGATCTTCACGTTTCTTCCTTATGTATTCGCGATCGGCGTGGCAATGGGTATGTCCGGCAATGCGGGAGCGGCCGGGATGGCTGCGCTTGTCGGCATGTTTATCTATACCGGCATTACAAAGGCGGGCAATGCCGATATCGAGCCGACCGTACTGATTGGCGCGCTTATCGGGCTTGTCTCGGGGCTAAGCTACGAAAGGTTCAAAAATATTAAGCTGCCGGAATATATTCAGTTTTTTGGCGGTCCCAGATTCGTTCCGCTGTTCGTCAGCTTCTTCTCCGTTATATTCGGCTCGATAATGGTCGGAGCGGCGCCGCATATTCAGAACGGGCTTATGGAGCTGGGCAACATCGTTAATTCGGCCGGAGGCTTCGGCGTTTTTTTATACGGCTTTATTCATCGGATTCTTGTCGTGTTCGGCCTGCATCACTTGCTCAACCATGTGTTCTGGTTTCAGGTTGGCGGATATACGGCGTCCGACGGTACGGTGTCGTACGGCGATTTGCCGCGGTTTTTCGCGGGAGATCCGACGGCTGGCGCCTACATGGCGGGTCTGTATCCGACGATGATGTTCGCGCTGCCCGCTATTGCGCTCGCAATTATTCAGGAAGCGCGCGAAGACTTGAAGCCGAAAATCCGGCGCACGTTTCTGTCCGCGGCGCTCGCTTCGTTCTTGACGGGCGTAACGGAGCCGGTCGAATTCGCCTTCCTGTTCGTTGCGCCGTATTTGTTCGTCGTTCACGCGATTCTGTCCGGCGTAATGATGTGGGTTACATACGAGCTTGGCATTCGGCACGGCTTCTCGTTCTCAGCCGGGGCGATCGATTACTTGCTCAACGAGCATCTGGCGACACGAGGCTGGCTCATTATTCCGATCGGCATCGTGTTCGGGCTGGTCTACTATGTGCTGTTCCGCTGGGCGATCCGGCGATTCCGCATTCCGACGCCGGGGCGCGAGGAAGGCTCACAGCTCGACGAATGGGCCGGCGATATTCCTTATCGGGCGCCGCTTATTCTGGAGGCGATCGGAGGCAAAGAAAACATCGTACAGATGGAAGCCTGCATTACAAGGCTTCGGATCAAAGTGTCGAACGAGAAGCAGCTCGATATCAATGCGCTTCGCAATCTTGGCGCTGCGGGCGTCATCCGGCTTGGCGGCGGACATGTACAGATCGTATTCGGCACATTCTCCGAGCTGATTAAGGAAGAGATGAACAAGGTCATCCGGACCGGCCAGTCACAAGTGTTGTTCTGCTCGCCTATGCAAGGGCGGATGATGCCGCTGGAGGAAGTGCCGGACCCGATATTCGCCGGCAAGCTCGTCGGTCAGGGCGTAGCGTTCATGCCGGATAAGGGAGAACTGGTCTCGCCGGTCAAGGGCAAAGTCATTCTTCTCTATCCGACGATGCACGCGATCGGCATTCGGACGGACGAAGGGCTGGAAGTGCTGCTGCATATCGGTATCGAAACGTCCAAGCTGACGGACAAAGGATATTTTCAAGCCGTCGTCAGCGAAGGCGATCCGGTTGTGCCCGGCCAGATGCTGATCCGGTTCGATCTTAACCGGGTTCGCAAAGCTAGTAAATCGCTCGCTACACCGATGATTATTACAAATTCCGATATGGTGAAAACATGGCGTTTCGCGCCGTTCAAGGCGGTCAAGAAAGGTCAGGCTTCGGTTATGTCGGTCGTTCTAACAGAGAGAGAGGCTGGGGGGGAGAAACGATCATGAACGGAATAGGAGCGTCGCCGGGCATTGCGATCGGCAAGTCGTTTGTTCTTCCGAACTGGGAATGGGAATTGACGGACCAGAAGATCGATGTGGCGGACTTGGCACGGGAGTTCGATCGGCTTTATGAAGGCATTCGCACGTCCAAGAACGAGATCGAGCAAATGAAGGATGAGCTTCGGGAAGTCGTCGGCACGGAGGAGAGCACCATTTTTGACGCGCATCTGGCTATCCTCGACGATCCGGCATTCATGAACGAAATTCAAGGGATGATTCAGCGCCAATACAAGGCGGCCGAGGTGGCGGTCAAGGAAGCGATCGATCATTTTGTGGCGATGTTCGATTTGCTCGACGACGAGTACATGAAGGAGCGGGCGCTCGATATTAAGGATGTCGGCAACCGTCTGCTCAAGCATTTGCTCGGCGCCCCGGAAATTACGCTGCCGTCCGATACGCAGCCGTTCATTCTCGTGGCGAAGGAGCTGTCTCCCTCGCAGCTTGCGCATTTGAATCCGCAGCATGTGCTTGGCATCGTGACGCTGTCGGGCAGCACGACCTCGCACTCTGCAATTATGGCGCGCGCGCTGGGCATTCCGCTCGTCGTCGGCATTGATATCGAGCCTGCGCAGGCCGATTCGATGCCGATTCAGACCGGCGAGATGCTTGTTATCGACGGGACGGAGGGCATCGTATGGATCGAGCCTACCGGCGAGCAAATCGATTATTATTCCGAGCTGCAGCGGCGCGAGAAGGAAGCGAAGCAGCGGCTCAAAGGGTTTGCCGACGTTGTGCCGATGACGCCGGACGGCAAGGAGCTGGGATTGGCCGCCAATATCAGCTCGCTCAAGGAGCTTGAGGTTGCGCTCGGAAGCGGCGCCCGCGGCGTAGGCTTGTTTCGTACCGAGTTTCTGTATATGGATCGAAACCGGTTCCCGCGCGAAGACGAGCAGTTCGAGGTGTACAAAAGCGTAGCCGAGCGGCTGGGCGCCAAGCCGCTTATTATTCGGACGCTCGATATTGGCGGCGACAAGCACTTGGACTATTTCGAGCTGCCGGAAGAGGATAATCCGTTCCTAGGCTATCGGGCAATCCGGATCAGCTTGGATCGGACCGATTTGTTCAAGACGCAGCTTCGTGCAATCGTTCGAGCGAGCCATTACGGCAATGTAAAAATTATGTACCCGCTTATTTCGTCCGTCGAAGAGGTGAGAAGCGCGAACCGGCTGCTGGACGAAGTAAAGCAGGAACTTCGCAGCGAAGGCGCCCCGTTCAGCGATACGCTGGAAACCGGCATTATGATCGAGCTGCCGGCAGCGGTGCAGATCGCGGAGCTGCTGGCGGAGGAAGTCGACTTCTTCAGCATCGGGACGAACGATCTCGTTCAGTTCACGCTTGCGGTCGACCGGATGAACGAGCAAATTTCGCATCTGTACGACCCGTTCCATCCCGCGATTTTGCGAATGCTGCGGATGACGGTCGAAGCCGCGAAAAAGAACGGGATCAAAATCGGCGTATGCGGGGAAATGGCCAGCGACTTGAACGCGCTGCCGATCTGGCTGGCGCTCGATGTCGACGAGCTAAGCATGTCGGGGCACGCGATACTGGAGCTGAAGGAACGGCTGTTGCGGACGACGCAGCGGGGCAGCAGAGAGTTGTTCAGTGAGCTGCTCCGGTGCAGTACAAGCATGGACATTCATGAGAAGCTTCGGGCGTTTGCTTCCACGATACATTAAAGGGCGACAACAAAAGCCGGCTGTCCGTTGCGTCGTGCAACGAACAGCCGGCTAATCGGCGCTTAAAGCGTCTAATCTAATTACTTGGCGCTCCGCGAGCGCAGCGCTTCGACGAACGCTTGCCCGTATTCGGGAAGATCCGGCGGTCTGCGCGCCGAGACGAGATTGCCGTCGACGACGACCGGCTCATCGAACCATACGGCGCCGGCATTTTCCATATCGTCGCGAATGCCCGGCGTCGAGGTTACTTTGCGGCCGGTTAATATTTTGGCCGATACGAGCACCCAGCCCGCGTGACAAATTTGACCGATTGGTTTGTTCTGTTCGTTCAACTCGCGCACGATATCGAGCACCTTCGGATAACGGCGGATTTTATCAGGCGCCCAGCCGCCGGGAACGAGCAAGCCGTCGATCGACGCGCTGTCCAGTTCGTCGTATGACAGATCGGCGACGGCGGGAACGCCGTATTTGCCGATGTGCCGCTTGCCTTTCTCCGGTCCGGCGAAGAGGACGGTAGCCCCTTCCTCGCGTACCCGGTAGACCGGATACCAGAGCTCTAAATCTTCGAACTCGTCATCCAATAAGCAAATGACCGTTTGATTGTGCAGACTCATAAGGCGCTTCTCTCCATTCCGTATATAATGAGGGCCATAAACAAGCAATTCCATTGTAACGAAGGTGAAGCCATGAAGCAAACGACAGGCGCTGCCGGCAATCCGTCCGGCGCGCAACGCTACTCGCATTATCGGATCGTTCCGGCGCTACTCGTCATGGCGGCGATCTTCCTGTTGTCGGCCCAGCCGGGAAGCGAGCTGGACACCGTATTTCTGCCGTGGTTCCAGAAGCTGTTTCCCTCGATGAACGGATTCAATTGGGGGCACTATGCGGCCTATTTCGCGCTTGGCGTCGCCTTCGATTTCTATGCGGGAAGGCGCTCCGACCGGCTGGCCGTTAAAGGCTGGATCGCACTGGCATGCGTCGCATACGGGATAACGGACGAAATCCATCAGCTCGGCGTCGAGGGCAGGATGTTTGATTTAAACGATCTGCTGCACGATGCGATCGGCGCCTGTACGGCGATGCTGCTGTTAAGCGTCCCGCTGGTTCGCCGGCGCTGGCGGCGGCTTATCGGCTAGTAAAAATTACATCCTTGGAATAGAAGGATTTTGGGCGAACGAAGTCGAAACAGTATCCGTTGTAATTGTCGTTACAGCTCATGGCTAACGGCGAAGCAGCGTACTGCCCTTCAGGCGAAGGAGTGACTTTAGTTGCAGAAGATATGTTCATGCGGCCAGACGATGCGAATGAAGCTCCGCACCGTCATTTATTCAGGCAAAGTGGAAATTGACAACGTTCCCGTGTATACTTGCAAGATGTGCAGCCGGAGCGAGGTATACCCTGTCGTAAAGACGGATTTGACCGGTCTGATCGGCAAATTGGGCGCTCGCCCGGAGAAGCAGATTTTCAGGTTTAACGAATGGAACGAATGGGCTAATATTTTGGTGGAAGCGTGTAATGGACCGAATAAACTGCCTGACGAGGCTGCCGTCGATCGGCTTAAAGCCGAGCGGATCGATACGCTGCTCGATCTGTATTCGCTGGCCGAGAAGCTTGGCGACAGCGAATGGAAAGAGGATCTTTCGAAGCGGCTGGTGCAGATCAGCCATTCGGCCATTATACATAAAAGCGCCGTAGCTCCGTGAATATTATAGGAATGACGCGCGTGTAATCCGTATGGTTTGCAGGCGTAATCGTAGTGAAGGAGGATTTTGTCATGTCTTTATATGAAACGTTGACAACTGTAGAGCAATGGGAGGAAGCGGCGGCGTCCTCGTCGGACAAACCGTTGTTCGTCTTTAAGCACAGCACGCGCTGCTCGGTAAGCGCAGAGGCGATCGAAGCATGGAACAAATGGCTTGAGGACAATCAACAAGCGGGCATTCGGCAGACGCTCGTCAAAGTGGTGGAAGACCGGCCGGTATCGAATGCGATTGCGGAAACGACGGGGGTTACGCATGCCTCTCCTCAGGCGCTGCTGATCGTAGGCGGACAAGTTGTCTGGAATACTTCTCATTGGCACATTACGTACGACTCCATCGAGGAACATCTTCGCGCGCATTGCGGAAAGTAAATTTTTGTCGTATCATTACGTTAACAATGATACGGTGCGATAAAAATTCGAAGCAATGGAGAGAAGAACGTGACGGTAACCATATATGATGTAGCAAGAGAAGCGGGCGTGTCGATGGCCACTGTATCGAGGGTTGTCAACAACAACCCGAACGTCAAGCCCCAGACCCGCAAGAAAGTATACGAAGCGATCGAACGTCTCGGTTATCGTCCTAATGCTGTCGCCCGTGGTCTGGCCAGCAAGAAGACGACGACCGTAGGCGTTGTTATTCCGGATATATCGAATGCTATCTTCGCGGAAGTCGCGCGCGGAATTGAAGATATTGCCAATATGTATCATTATAATATTATTTTATGCAATGCCGATAAGCGCAAAGAGAAAGAAATCCGTGTCGTCAACACGCTTCTAGAGAAGCAGGTGGACGGATTGCTGTTCATGGGCGGCGCGGTGACGGACGAGCATCTGCAAGCGTTTAAGACCGCGAATGTGCCTGTGGTGCTATGCGCGACAACCGACGAGCAGGGCTTGATTCCGTCTGTCGATATTAATCACGAAGAGGCGGCTTACGACGCTGTGCGCACCTTGATCGGGAACGGCCACCGCCGTATTGCGATGATTAGCGGCACGCTGCAGGACCCTTCGAACGGATACGCGCGCTACCAAGGCTACAAGCGGGCTTTGGAGGAAGCGGGCATTCCCGTATCCGAGGACTACGTTCGTACGGGCAATTACCGGTACGAATCGGGCGTTGATGCGGTCAAGTATTTCCTTGAGCTGCCGGAGCGTCCGACGGCCGTGTTCGCCGCAACGGACGAGATGGCGATTGGCGCCATTCATAGCATTCAAGACGCCGGCTTGAAGGTGCCGGAGCATATTTCGGTCATCAGCGTTGACAACAGCCGGATGGCTTCTATGGTTCGTCCGCAGTTGACGACGGTAGCCCAGCCGATGTACGATATCGGCGCCGTGTCGATGCGTCTTCTGACGAAGCTGATGAAGAAGGAAACGGTAGACCAAGCGAAGGTCATTCTGCCGCATGAAGTTATTACTCGCAATTCGGTAGGAGGACCCGCTTAGATGAAATACGAAACGATCGGCATTATCGGCGCAATGGTCGAGGAGATCGAGTTGCTGCATCGTCATGTCGATGTCAAGACCGAGAGCGTACAAGCTGGCATCACGTATTATGAAGGCGTTCTGCATGGCAAGAAAGTCGTTTATTGCAAATCGGGCGTAGGCAAAGTAAATGCGGCGGTATGCACGCAGAAGCTTGCTGATATGGGCGTCGATTGCATTTTATTTACAGGCGTCGCCGGCGCTGTCGACCCATCGCTTAACATCGGTGACATCGTTGTTTCTTCTTCGTGCGTTCAGCACGATATGGACGTTACCGCGCTCGGATTCGCCCGCGGTCAGATCCCGTTCCAGGATCAGTGGGATTTTCAAGCCGACCCGGCGCTCGTCAAGCTGGCGCAAGACGCTGCCGAAGCGCTCTTCCCCGGCAGCAACCGCGTCGGCAAAGTGTTGTCCGGCGACCAGTTTATTGCAAGCCGCGATGCGGTGAAGCAGCTATACGAGGAGCTTGGAGGCGCTTGTACGGAGATGGAAGGCGCGGCAGTGGCGCAAGTGTGCGATATGAATCGCGTACCTTTCGTCGTCATTCGTTCGATGTCGGACAAAGCCGACGGCTCTGCGCACGTCAACTTTGCCGAATTTACCGTTACGGCGGCGAACAATTCGTACCGTATCATCGACCACATCGTCCATCATATGAACGGCTAATGCCGTCTCGAATAAAATTGCAAGAAGGACAGCTTCTCTTATAGAGAGGCTGTCCTTCTTGCGTTCGGCGCTATTGATGAAGCACTCGGCTGCACGTTTGTTCGTTCGCCGCTTGAATGGCGCCGCGTCTGGGCATCGGCGTCCAGTCATCGACCTCGTCGAGCCAATGCTCCGGAAGCTCTTCGGTTCCTCCCGCAGCGTTCGACCAGGCGGCAATCCAATCGCGAGGCAGCGGAACGGGAGCGGCTCCGGGCGCCGTCAGAGCAACGATCGGGTTGCTCGTTAAGGCCAGCCAGACGTATGACCAGGCGCGCGGTACGACTTTCCATATATCGTAGCCGCCGCCGCCCAGTGCGACCCAGCGGCCCTGCGTATACCGATCGGCCAAATCACGAATGATAAGCGGCATCTCGCGGTATATTCGCATGCTGCAATGCATGTGGGATAACGGGTCGAACGCATGCGCGTCGCAGCCGTGCTGGCTGACGATCAGATCCGGCTTGAACAGGCGCGCGGCCGTCTCGACGGTGGAACGAAAGCTGTCGAGCCAAGAATCGTCTTCGGTGTACGGCTCAAGCGGTACGTTCATGCAAGCGCCTATGCCGGCATCGACGCCGCGTTCATGGACGAAGCCCGTGCCGGGAAACAGAAATTTGCCGGTCTCGTGAATCGAATAGGTGAAGACGGAGTCGTCGTCGTAGAACACCCATTGAACGCCGTCGCCATGATGAACGTCCGTATCGATATACATGATTCGCGCCCCGTATTTGCGCTGGATATGACGTATGGCAACCGCGGCGTCGTTATAGATGCAGAAGCCCGCTCCCCGGTGCGGAAAAGCATGGTGGAGTCCGCCTGCCATATGAAACGCCCGAGTCGCTTGGCCGCTCATGACAGCCTCGGCGGCATAAACGGATCCGCCGACAATGGCAGCGGTTGCATCGTGCATGCCGCTAAAGTATGGCGTATCGTCGTCGGACAATCCGAAAGATTCCGCCAGCGCGCCGGCGTCGGCGGCGGGCTCCGCTTGGCTTAATTGACGCACGGTACGTATATAGTCCTCGCGGTGAACCGTCATCAGCGTCCGATCGTCCGCCGAAGGAGGAACGATGATCTGCTCCTTGTCCAGCGCTCCGGATCGAATGAGCAGATCGATGGAAGACTGGAGACGAATCGGATTGAAAGGATGATGCTCATGGAACTTGTACTGCTCGGAACCGGGATGATGGATGAATACGGCGCTTGCCGTCGTCATGAGGACGAAACCCCTTTCTGCCGCTCGAAGCGGTTGAAACGAACCATAGTGTAATGCGTTAGTACATGAACCGTTGACGGAACCGGACTGTGTCGAACTTCTCCACGGAGGACAGCGGCACTTCAGGGCCGACGCGCACCATTAAGCAGTTGGCAGGATGCGAGCAAATTTCCGGGTCGTCCGTGGCGAACCATACCATGCCGATCGATTGCATGACGCGTTCCATCATGCTGCGATATTCCCATACGTTTAACTTCATGCCTTCAAGATCCCAATGCCAATAATATTCCGTCGTGTATACGATCATCCGGTCCAATTGGCCATCCGCGAAGGCGGCCTGGATCATCCGTTTGCCGATTCCGCCCGAACGGTATTCCGCAGCGACTTCGACCGCGCCAAGCTCGATCAGATCGTCCATTCCGGCATCCGACCAGCGCTCCAGCTCGTCGGGATAGTGGAACGTAACGTAGCCGACGATCGTATCTCCATCCCGGCATACGATAATGCGGCCCTCCGGCAAGCCAGCGATTTCGATTAACGCTTCCAATTGGTCGGCAGGACGGCGAAAGGCGTGCAGCCCTTGATGCATCTGCAAACCGCGCAACCGCTCGGGCGGAATGGGACCTTCAATGACAAGCTCGCGATTATTCAGCGTAACGGTCATCCGTTGATGCCGCTTCATATGCTCCAACATGTCACCCTCTTCATTCATGATGTACCGACGAATTTGCATTCTGAGCACGTTTGTATAATTGGTGCTATTACACTTATAGCAAAATTGCTATGTTTTGAAAAGGATAGTCTAGCTGTTTTATCTATGTTATAATAGCCTACGTGAAATGAAAACGCATACTTAAAGACCGGTTTTGTCTTTCAATTCGGAAAGCCTAGATGGGGAGATGATACACTATGATCAACTTACATCAAGAACGAATTCCGGCAACAACGAGCCGTTCCAATATAGGCAGCTACGAAACGGCACGCGAGCAATTTGATTGGAAACAAGTTGAAGAACGGTTTGCCTGGCATAAGACGGGCCAAGTCAATATGGCCTACGAGGCAATCGACCGTCATGTGGAAGAAGGAAAAGGAAGCAAGGTTGCGCTGCATTACAGCGATGCGGTTAGAGACGAGAGCTGGACCTATGAGCAGCTCAGCGTGCATTCGAACCGTTTTGCCAACGTTCTCCGTAAGCACGGCGTAGGGAAGGGCGACCGCGTATTTATTTTTATGCCGCGTACGCCGGAGCTTTATGTCAGCCTGCTCGGCACGCTGAAGGTGGGAGCCGTAGTCGGCCCGTTGTTCGAAGCGTTCATGGAAACGGCGGTCAAAGACCGGCTGTTGGACAGCGGAGCGAAGGCGATCGTGACGACGCCGCAGCTTCTTGGCCGGATCAAGCGCGACGAGTTGCCGGAGCTGGAGCATATTATCGTCTTCGGCGAGACCGATCAATTGGGCAGCGGCATCGTCAGCTACGAGCAGGAGATGAGCGTCGCGTCCGACGAAGCGGCGATCGAATGGCTCGGACGGGAAGACGGGCTTATTCTCCATTACACGTCGGGCTCGACAGGCAAGCCGAAGGGCGTATTCCACGTTCAGAACGCGATGCTGCAGCATTACTATACGGGCAAGATCGTGCTCGATCTTCGCGAGGACGACGTTTATTGGTGTACGGCCGACCCGGGCTGGGTTACGGGTACATCCTATGGCATATTCGCGCCTTGGCTGAACGGAGCGACGAATGTCATCCGCGGCGGCCGGTTCAGTCCGCAGGACTGGTACGGTACCATTCAGCGCTACGGCGTAACAGTCTGGTACAGCGCGCCAACCGCATTCCGCATGCTTATGGGCGCAGGCGACGACGTGGCGTCCGGCTTCGACTTGTCCAGCCTTCGTCACGTTCTCAGCGTCGGCGAGCCGCTTAACCCCGAAGTCGTCCGTTGGGGGCTGAAAACGTACAATCAGCGTATCCACGATACGTGGTGGATGACGGAAACGGGCGGCCAGCTCATCTGCAACTACCCGTCGATGGATATTAAGCCGGGCTCGATGGGCAAGCCGATCCCTGGCGTCAGAGCCGCCATTATCGACGATCAAGGCAACGAACTGCCCCCTTACCGGATGGGCAATCTGGCGGTTGCCACGCCTTGGCCGTCCATGATGCGCCGCATCTGGAACAACGAAGCGAAGTACGAAGAATATTTCCGCATTAACGGCTGGTACATTTCCGGAGACTCGGCCTATATGGACGAAGACGGTTATTTCTGGTTCCAGGGCCGGATCGACGACGTCATTAACACGTCGGGCGAACGAGTCGGGCCGTTCGAGGTCGAGAGCAAGCTGGTCGAGCATCCGGCCGTCGCCGAAGCCGGCGTTATCGGCAAGCCCGATCCGCTGCGCGGCGAAATTATTAAAGCGTTCATTGCGCTTCGCGAAGGCTTCGTACCTTCCGACGAATTGAAGGACGAGATCGCAAAATTCGTTAAAGTGGGGCTGTCCGCTCATGCGTCGCCGCGCGAGATCGAGTTCAAGGATAAGCTGCCGAAGACGCGCAGCGGCAAGATCATGCGCCGCGTGCTCAAAGCATGGGAGCTGAATCTGCCGACAGGCGACTTGTCGACGATTGAGGATTAATAAGAAGAGGGGATTGTCCCGCATGTCCGTCAAGGACCTCGGGATAGTCCCCTTGTTTTATTGCGGCAGCAGAGCAAAAAAGAGCGATCCATAGACGGCTTGTTGGCCGCGTTGGATCGCTCTTTGCAGTATCTATCGTATGTTACCCGCTATATTCCGCCGAGGAAGCCAACGATTCGCCGGAATCGTTCTCGGCCCGCACCTGATAGGTGCCTTTCGTAAGCAGCGCTACGTATTCGAAGTGCGTCTCGGAAGTCGAGCCGAGCTTGACGTAGCTGCCGCTGCTGTCGGAGCTGAAGTAGACATTGTATCGCGTAACTTGATCGGATACCGGATTCTGGCTCCAAGTAAGCTGTACGCCGAGTCCTGTCGGTTCCACCTTCACATCGGCCGGAGCGGTTGGCTCCGCAGCGGGCTTATCGGGAGCCCCCCCGGTGCCATCGGTTCCGCCGCCATTCGGATCGGCCGGGATTCCTGTATTCGGGTCGATGACGGTTCCGCTGCCGGTATCGGTGCTCGAGCTGCCGCCGCCGCTTGGCGGGGCCGAGCTATTGCCGACGGTGCGGCTCGGAGCCGATTCACGGCCGGCTACATCGACAGCGGTAACGTAATAGCTGTTCGCGATTCCATCGGCCGCCGTAATTTTGAATACGGTTGGCTCGCCTACGAGAATCGTCATCCCGGTCGGACGGAACGAGCCCGATGCATCGGAGCGATAAAGCCTGTAGCCGACAACGTCCTTCTCCGGATTCGAATTGAACGTAACTTTCGATTCCGAGGCGCTTATCGGGTTCATTCTGACGTTGACCGGCGTTGCCGGCGCACTGCCGTCATCTACGCGCGGATCGACGAGCGAAGGCGCGTTGTTGGTCGCATCCGCCGGCAAGAAGAAGCTGAGCGGTCTGCGTTTGTCGGCCGGCAGAGCGGCTTGTGCGGTCTCGATCTCCTGCATCAATTGGTCGAGCGGCTTCTCGCGTTTGACGACGATTTGCTCGCGGACCATGTCGGCAGGCGTCGCTTCGTTCGGAATGTAGTTCACGCCGTTATACGGAATGAAGGCCATATTCACAAGCGCGTCATCCGGTTCCTTCGGCAAATATTTTTTGTTGAACCAGTCGGTCACGAGCTTGCCGGCCTGCTTGGTCAGATCGGTCGGCAGCTTGCCGCTTACGCTCGATACGGTTGCTCTGACGATGCCGTCGGGCTGCGACCATTCTTTGGTCGGGAACAGCTCCGGCTTCGCGTCCGTCACTTCGTTCATAATTTTTGTCCAGATCGAACGGGCGCGCGTGCGGCCGTCCTTGGACAGCGTATGAATCGATTTCTCGTAACCGGCCCATACGCCGAGCGTCACATCCGGCGTAAAGCCCATAAACCATACGTCGCCGTAATCGCTCGTGGAGCCGGTTTTGCCGGCAATCGGAAATTTATTATAGTTTTTGAAGCTCGACATGACCGAATGGCCCGTGCCGCTCGGGTCGGATATAACGGTCCGCAGCATGTCCGTCATCAGAAATGCCGTCTGCTCGGAGTAGACCCTCTTCGGCTGCGCTTTATGCTCGTATATCACTTTGCCGTTCGCATCCGTTATTCTCGAAATCATAAATGAGTCGTTAAATACGCCGTTGTTCGGAATGGAGCCGTATGCGTTCGTGAGCTCCTCGACGGTTACGCCTTTGCTAAGACCGCCGATAACTCCCGTCTGCGCATAGTCGTCTTCCGGCTGAAGCGTCGTAATGCCGAGGGAGCGGGCAAAGCTCCAAGCGTTATCGATCTTGACGTCGTTCAAGAACAGCTTCAGCGCCGGCAGGTTAAGCGAGCGGTTCAACGCTTCGCGCGCCGTGACGAGACCGAGATAACGGTCGTTCGAGTTTTTCGGGATGTGGAAGCCCTTCTGACCGTCCTTCAGTACGATCGGCGAATCGTCGAGAACGCCGCCCGGCTGAATATAGCCTTGCTCAAGAGCCGGCAAATACGCGGCGATCGGCTTCATCGTCGAACCCGGCTGACGCGTCATCTGCGTAGCGAAGTTCATCTGCTCCTCGTAGAAATCGCGGCCTTCCAGCATGCCCAGAATGGCGCCCGTCTTATGATCGATCATAATTGCGGCGATCTGCTCTATGCCCTTTTCCTTGCTGTCCGGAGCGAAGTTGTCCGGATTCTCGCCGATCTGGTGCATCAAATTGTAAATTTTCTTATCGATCGTCGTATAAATGCGATATCCGCCGCGCTGCAACTGATCGCGAGCTTCCTCCAGCATCGCCGGATTGGCGGCGATCTCTTTCTCCGTTAAGTCCGGATTCGCCTGCATAAGCAGAATGGTCGCCGCTTGCCGTTCCGATTCCAGCATGAGGTAAGGGAACGTCGTGTACGCTTTCTTCGCGGGCTGAGCCATTGAGGAGCGAATGTCGAAGCCGAGCGCCTCGTTGTATTGCGCTGTCGTGATGCGGCCTTTGTTCAACATATAAGAGAGAACGTTATGCTGCCGGTCGATTGCGAGCTTAAGCCCTTTCTCGTTCCATTCCCCTTTGCCTGTGTATGCAGTATAAGCGGATGGACGCTGCGGCAAGCCCGCCAGATAAGCAGCCTGCGCGATATTGAGCTGATTCAGATCGTTGACGTTAAAAATGCCTTTGGCCGCCGCTTTAATGCCGTACAGGTTATACCCGCTGGAGCCGTTGCCAAAAGGAACTTTGTTCAAATAGGCGGTCAAAATTTCATCCTTCGTCAGAAACCGTTCCATCCGAATCGCAAGGAAAATTTCTTTCACTTTCCGGCTGTCGGTCTTGTCCAGACTTAGAAACATCCGCCTTGCAATCTGCTGCGTGAGCGTGCTGCCGCCGGTCTGCGTCTCGTTGTTCATCACTTTTTGCAATATGGCGCGGGCCGTGCCCTTCATATCGATGCCGATGTGCTGATAGAAGTTGTTGTCTTCCGTCGCCAGCACGGCGTCGATGACTTGCTTGGGCACGTCTTTCAGCTCGACGAGTCTGCGATCCTCTTGCGTACGAAGCTGCCCGATTGGCGTTACATTATCATTGAAATAAACGAATCCGGTTTCCGAGTTTTCCCCAATTTTCTCTTCGATTAATGCGCGTGGGCGAACAGGCTCGTCCTTCACGAGGGAAGCGACGTATCCCGCGGCAATGCCTCCGGCGAATAAGCCGATCATTAAGCCGAATATAAACATCCATTTGAAGGTAATCCAAACGACGAGCCCGAACGTTCGCCATTTGCTGTGTGACGCGGGTAATGGGGACTTCTGCCCTTCTGCCATAAAAGCCAATTCCTCCTCCGATTAACAGAACTATTATAGCATATCTCCAACGATGTAGGCACATTTTCATGGCTCCTATTCCCATATTGAGCGTGCCCGCCGCTCCTTCCGGAGCCGCCCGAACAAGCGCCGGAAGACGCAGCAAACAAGCCGCCCGAACGAGGTCCGAAGCGGCTTGTACAGAGATGCGTTATCCGATTGTAATGCGGCCCTCCGGCCGACGGAATTTCTCCTTCTCCGGCTGCTGGCTGGTCAGCGCGAAGGCGAGCGTGACCGGTCCTAGCCGGCCGACGAACATCAGCACGATGATAAAAATTTTGCCGAACGTCGTAAATTCGCTCGATAGGCCGGTCGACATGCCGGTCGTAGCGAAGGCGGACGTTACCTCGAACAGGATGGAGAGAAAAGGTCCGTTCTCCGTCGTAGTGAGCACCATTGTTGCGATTACGATAAGGAAGAAGGAGAGCAGCGTGAACGTAATCGCCTTATGAATCCGTTCCTGATCGAGCCGATAGCGGAACAGCACAACGTCCTGCCGACCGCGAATCATAGCCGCTACGGCGCCGTAGAGCACCGCCAGCGTGGTCACTTTAATGCCGCCGCCGGTCGAGCCCGGCGCTGAGCCGACGAACATAAGCAGGACGAGCACGAACTGCGTCGCTTGCCGGAGCGAAGCGGTGTCCACCGTGCTGACGCCGGCCGAACGGGAGCTGACCGATTGCAGCAGCGAGCCGAACATTTTGTCCAGGAAGGAGAGCGGCTGCATCGTCTGCGTGTTCGTATATTCGAATATGAAGATGATGACGGCGCCAAGGACGATGAGAATGCCGGATGTCGCGAGAACGACTTTGGAGTGCAGCGTCAGCTTCCGGTTCTGGCGGTATGTAATAAGGTCGGAAATGACGATAAAGCCGAGACCTCCGAAAATAATGAGCAGCATCGATACGATGTTAATAAGCGGGTCTTCGACGTAATGAATCAAGCTTGCCGCCCGATCGGGAAACATGCCGAACAGGTCGAAGCCGGCATTGTTGAATATCGAGACGCTATGGAACACGCCGAAATAAACCGCTTGCAGCACGGGCATTTCGGTCATGAATCGAGCCGCGAACAGCACGGCGCCGCAGCTTTCGATGACAAGCGAGTAGATAATAACTTTCTTGATAAGCGGTATGATTCCTTCAAGAGTCGACTGATTCAACGCCTGCTGCAAAATAAGCCGCTCGCGGAACGAGATTCGGCGGCGGAACACGATCGCGATCAGACTGGCCATTGTCGTAAAGCCGAGACCGCCGATCTGGATAAGCAGCATCAGCGATATTTGTCCGAACGTTGTCATGTCGGCTCCGACGTTGACGACGGACAAGCCGGTCACGCATACGGCCGAGGTCGACATAAACAGCGCGTGCAGATAAGGCAAATATTGTCCGCTGGCGTTGGCCGCGGGCGACGCCAGCACGAACGAGCCGATCGTAATGATAATGACAAAGCCGATCGCGAGCGCTTGCGGAGGCGTCGGATGAAACAATTTTTTATTTTTCGTATACTTCAGCATTTCATTCCATCTCCACCATCATTAATGCTTCGGTCAAACCGCATTCAGCATAACGCCTTTGTTGAAAACAGGCAAGTCTAAGTCTACAATAGGATTAGCAAGATGATAGGCTGAAGATACGAAATCGCTATAGAGCGGCGCGGAAGGGAGGTGAACCCCGATGTTTGAATTACACGATATTATTCCGTATTTGTTCTCCATTAGCGTATTATGCTCATTTGCTTATTTTTACTTTCAGTGGTCCGGGCAGCCTGCGGTCAATCCGGCAGCAGGAGAGAGGCTGCTGCTTGCGGAAGTGGTTCGGATTGTAGGCCCGATACGCGAATGGGCCGTCTATCGGCATCGTCTGGTCCGTAAAGTGAAACGGAAGGAAGCGCCCGATGAAGACGCCTCGGATTGCCAATCCTCGAATGCAGACCTATGTTCTAACATTCGAGGAGGAATACAATGCCAACTACAAACAAAGGGTTTCCTGTCCCGCGCCGTTACATTCTCATATTCGTTTTCCTAACGTTCGTCCTCATGAGCGGCTGCAGCGCCAGCGGTACGATTGACGCCAGCACGCCAGGGATGTTCAACCATTACGTCGTATATCCGTTCTCGGAATTGATTCAGCATATCGCCGGCTGGTTCGGCGGCAATTACGGCATCTCGATCGTCGTGATGACGCTGCTTGTCCGTATCGCGCTGATGCCGCTGATGGTTCGCCAGCAGCTTGGCATGATGAAGCAGCGCGTCAAGATGAAGAGGATGGAGCCCGAGTTGAAGCAGTTGAAGGACAAATACAAATCGAGCAAAGATCCGGAAGCCGCCCGCCAGCAGCAGATGGAAACGATGCAGTTGTATCAGCGGCATGGCGTAAATCCGCTGGCGATGGGATGTCTGCCGATGCTGATTCAACTGCCGATTCTTACCGGTCTGTATTATGCGATTCGGATGACGCCGGAGCTGAAGACGCACTCATTCCTATGGTTCGAGCTGGGCGCGACCGACAGATGGATGCCGTTCGTCGCAGCGGGCGCTTATCTGGTGCAGTCGCTGATTACTCAGCGGATGTCCGGCACGGCCGGCTCCGGCTCGCAACAGCCGATGGCGGCGCTAATGTATGTATCGCCGATCATGATGGGGCTGTTCTCGTTCACGGCGCCTGCGGCTTTGCCGCTGTATTGGACGATCGGCGCCATATTTATGATCGGCCAGTCGCTGCTGACTTATTGGCTGTTCCGCAGGCAGCCGAGCGACGATTCCGTGCCGGCCGTCGCCGCCGAAGTGAAGGCCAAGGCCTGAAGCGAAGGCTCACGCCAATGGAGCGCCAACGCCCTAAGGGGCGCTGGCGAGAGAGTCTCCAATCGTATGCAAATGAAAGAAGCGCTCCTGAGGGGCGCTTCTTTCATTTGCAACCTTGTACGTCGTCGATAAGTACGCCGGAAGGTTGCTTAATCGCTCGTTGTGTGCCGGAAAGTAACGTGGATTCGAGAGTAGAGACCTATGCGGGACTCTTAATCGGGAAACGAATGGTTAGCGAGTAATATAAGAGCTTATGTTGGGCTCTTAATCATACGGGTTTGGAACGGAGAGCGAAGAAGAGCTGATTTTTGCCGAAATCTCTTGTTCGAGAGATTCGCCAGAAACGCAAAGAACCCCCCCGCCTTCGACAGGCCGGGGGGGTTCTTGTGGTTCTGCCTTAAGCAGAAGCCGATATTAACGGCTGTAGAACTCGACGATTTGTTTCTCGTCGATATCTTGGGACAGTTCAGCGCGCTCTGGCAGACGGAGGAATTTACCTTCCATTGCCGCTTCGTTGAAGTCCAGGTAGTTCGGAACGTGCGCGCGAGCATCGCGAGCTTCTTTGATCGATTTCAGGCCGCGGCTGCGCTCGCGCAGACCGATAACGTCGCCCGTCGAAACCGTGTAGGAAGCGATGTCGACTTTTTTGCCGTTAACCGTAACGTGACCGTGCGATACGAGCTGGCGTGCGCCTGCGCGGGAGTTCGCAAAGCCAAGACGGTATACAAGGTTGTCCAGGCGGCTTTCAAGCAGGAACATGAAGTTCTCGCCGGAAATACCTTTGAGCTTCGAAGCGCGGTCGAACAGGTTGCGGAATTGCTTCTCGTTCAAACCGTACATGTGGCGAAGCTTTTGTTTTTCTTGCAATTGCATGCCGTAGCCGCTAATTTTCTTGCGAAGGTTAGCGCCGTGTTGGCCTGGAGGGAATGGACGTTTAGCAAGCTCTTTGCCCGTGCCGCTCAAGGAAATGCCGAGGCGGCGGCTAAGTTTGAATTTAGGACCCGTGTAACGTGACATATGTGTGTAACTCCTTCTTCAAATTGTTATTTTTGAAAAGGGGGTTGCTGTTTCGCCGGAAACGATCAGTACTTTCAGAGAGAATGGACTCCAAAAGAACCTGACAAGCGAGTTCAGCCGCTGGCTTGTCAGCGATCGATTCCTAAGGGTGACACAAAAAGCTCCGCCCAACAATCATTAGTAAATTCTATAGGAAACCGGCCCCGGTTGTCAAGAGAGACATGCCGGCGGCCGATGGAATCGGGAGCTTAATCAGACGATTCGGGTTTTACGCTATCTTTATACTTATTTGATTCAAAAGACCTATACAAGTAGTGCATATTTCACGAAAATAAAGTATGATAACAATAACTAGATTAATTTGATTAATATACGGCGGATTGATATTCCGATCGAGCGGCTGTTGCAAGCATTCATTCCTGGTAAGATGGAAGGATGGTGAGCTACCTATGCGCCAACATATATTACTGCATGCGGACGCCTCCAACTTTCGTACGGCGGCGGAACAGCCGGATTTGTGGTACGAGGGTCAAGATATCAATACGAATGATGTCCCTTATTTAGCAGCGCTGCTGAAGGAGAGCTTCAGCGACTGGGTAGCCGATTCAAGCGGCCTGCCGCTCCTTGGACAGGCATCCGTATATTTAATATCGCCGGACGACCGGATCGTCGACGCGGCAGGGCTGCCTTGCGCTATAGAAAGCGCCGAGAAGGCGGCCCGTACGGCAGCCTCCGCCGCTTTAGCCGACAGGCGGCCTTCCGTGGTCGAACGGGACGGCTATATGGCGGGCGCGGTGCCGATCATGCGGAGAACGGACGATCAGTTGCCGTTCGCAACGCTCGTCGCGGCCTCCGCGCGCGTCGACGAATCGTTGACGGCTCAGCTTCGGTCCGCGTCCTACCATTTGCGAAGCTGCTTCTATAGAAGATTCGAACGAATGTTTATTACCGATATTATGCGCCAGCAGCGTTTGTCCGAGACGGAAGCGCTTCATCGCGCGGCGTTGTTCTCCGCGGCGAAACGGCTGTATGACGGAATCGACGTCGCCTCCGTGCTGTCGGAGATGATGCAAAGTCTTAGCTCCTTGTACCCGGAGTCGCGCATCCGTCTGTATTTGTCTCAGGATCACGTCAATGGAGACACGCGGGTCAAGTCGCTTCAGTTCAACCATCCTTCGGGCGATTTCGTCGTCAAAGCGTTTCTGGAAGCGAAGCCGGGCATTCGCCAGCACGACACGGGATGTATGGACGTCGTCATTCCGATGGCGGGCAAGCAGGCGGTGTACGGCGTTCTTCGTCTCCTTCTCCGCCAGGAGCGGTGGGACGGAGCCGATCTGCCGGCACTCGTATTGCTTGCCGATACGGCGGGCAGCGCATTCGAGCATGCGAAGCTGTACGAGCAGTCCAATCTGCTCATCGCCGAGCTTCGTCTTATTAACGAATTGACGAAGCGGCTCAGCCAATCGCTCAAGCTGAAGGACGTCTTTCATTATACGACGAGCGAGCTGCTGCGCATCTATAACGCGGATTGCTGCTGCCTGCTGAATTACGATAAAGAGCAGGAATGCTTCATCGTCATGTCCAGCAGCCTGCCTTCGTTCGAGAACGAGCATTTCTCGATCGAATACGGCTTTACGGGGTTAGTGTACCGCTCGCAAGAGGCGGTCATTATTTCGGACTATTCGCAATCCAATTCGGTTCCGTCGCGTTGGATGGACGAGACGGGCTCGCGTTCGCTTATCGCGGCGCCGATTTTGGCTGGCTCGGAGGTGGCGGGCGTCATTCTCGTCGGCCATCGCAGCCCGCATTATTTCTCTTACGACAACTATAAGCTTCTGCAAGTGTTGTCCAGCCACATCGGGCTTGCGATGTCGAACGCTTCGTTGCATGCCGAAGTGCGGCGGATGGTCGTGACCGATCATTTGACGGGATTAAGCGCAAGGCATTATTTGAACGACCGGATCGTGCGCAAGCAGCGCAACGACCGATGCGGCTCGCTCATCGTCGTCGATATCGACAAGTTCAAAGAAGTGAACGACAGCTACGGCCATCTGGTCGGAGACCGGATCCTGATTCAAGTGTCCGAGAAGATCCGGTCCGTCATACGGGATACGGACATTGCCGCGAGATGGGGCGGCGAGGAGATGGCGGTCTACTTGCCGGAAATTCGCAAGGATCAAGCCTATCGGATTGCGGAGCGGATCCGGACGAAGGTCGAGAGCGAGACGAGCCCGGCCGTGACGGTATCGTGCGGCATATCGGAATGGACGTTCGAGGACGACAAGATCAGCGTCGAGTCGCTGTTCTACAGAGCGGACATGGCGCTGTATCAAGCGAAGCATCATGGACGGAATTGCATAACGATCGGATAGGGACACTCGCATAGTGTCCTTTTTTTATGGTTACATTAGGCTTGATTGCAGCCTTCACGGGGCGGAAGCGGAGGTCGTCAAGCATGCGCAACAAATTTATCGGCAAAATGTCCGGAACGGTTATCGTCTGCATACTGGCCGCGTACGGGCTGACAGGCTGCGGGGCGGTATCGAAGTCGCTGCCGGCGGACAAATTTTTGGCGCTCTCGATATCCGGGCTGGCCGGAGTGGATCAGTATACGTTTCAGGGACAGAGCGGAGTCGTGCTTCCGATTGGCGTTACGGTCGGTTCCGTCTCCTATACGGGCGAAGTGACCGATCATGCCAATATGACGGTGCAAATGACCGGGAGCGGAGACGGAGCGGGCGGCACGAGCGGCGTCGGCGTCATGTCGTCAAGCGGCAATTGGACGCTGCTTGCCCGCCGCGGAGCGGATCGCTGGCTTCCCGCCACAGCGAAGGACGGCATGCGGCCGTTATCGGCCGTCGGTTCGTGGTCTGAGAGCGCATGGGCGGGCATTAATCCGCTTGAACGGCTGGAGAGGATGAAGAATGCGGCCAAGAGCGTCGTCTACGGCCCGTCGGACGGCAATGACCGGCATCGGATCGTACAGATCGTATTGAAGCCTTCTGCGGCCAAGGAGGAGTGGCGGCACCGCATCGAAGCGGAATGGGAGTCGGTTGCGGGCGGCAGGCCCGTGCAGGCCGCTTCGGACGGCGGGGGAGCATGGTCGGCCGCTTACGAGAAGGCCGGCAAGCAGTTGGCCGCGATGCTGGATTCCCTTCAAGCGGAGACGAGAATGGAAATTACGGCGGACAGCCGCACAATGATACCGATTAAAATCGTCGAGCATTCCGTTCTCCGATTCGAAGCCGACGGACGAAGCCGGGAGGAATCGCATTCCGGTGTCGTAACGTTCGGCAAGTGACGGGCTGCTATGCAATACAATAACAATGGCGTGCACACCGTCGGATAGCCGGTCTGCACGCCATTTTATTATGGTGCCGTTATTTTAAATTTTCCGGATTCAAGCCTTCCAGCTCTGGAATGACGAAGCGTCCGTCTTTGCGGATCAGCTTGTCATCGAACCATATTTCGCCGCCGCCGTACTCCGGACGCTGAATGAGCACCATGTCCCAGTGAATGCCCGATACGTTGCCGTTATACGCTTCGTCGTAGCATTGGCCCGGCGTGAAGTGAATGCTGCCCGATATTTTCTCGTCGAACAAAATATCTTTCATCGGGTTCAAAATGTACGGGTTGACGCCGATCGCAAATTCGCCGACATACCGCGCCCCTTCGTCCGTCTCGAAAATTTGATTGATGCGATCCGTATCGTTCGCCGTAGCCTCGACGATTTTGCCGTTCTCGAAGCGAAGCTTGACGTTCTCGAACACATAGCCGTTATACGGGCTGGGCGTATTGTAAGAGATAACGCCGTTGACGCTGTCGCGTACGGGAGCCGTGTACACTTCGCCGTCCGGCAGATTGCGCTTGCCGCAGCATTTGACCGCCGATATTTGATGGATCGAGAACGTCAGGTCGGTATCCTTGCCTGTCAGACGGACTTTGTCGGTTCGGTTCATCAAGTCGACCAATGCGTCCATCGCCCGGCTCATCTTGTTGTAATCCATCGTGCAGACGTCGAAATAAAATTGCTCGAACGCCTCGGTGCTGGTGGACGCAAGCTGCGACATCGACGGGCTCGGGTAGCGGAGAACGACCCACTTTGTTTTTTTTACCCGGATCGTCGAATGAACTTTATGGCTGTAAATGGTGCTGTACAGCTTTATTTTGTCGTCGGGCACGTCGGACAGCTCGTAAATGTTGGCGCCGCCCCGGACGCCTATGTATGCCTGCATGCTCGTCATTTGATTGGCGTCATACTCGGCCCACGTCCGAATCTGTTCTTCGGTCGCATTCATCAGCAGCTCTCTTGTAATCTGATTGTCTCGAATATTGACGAACGGTCTGCCGCCGGCCGCATGAATATGGCGTACGATCGATTTCACGAGCGCGTTATCGATTCCGAACGCTTCGACGAGCACGTTCTCTCCCGGCTGTACGGTCGTCGAATAATTGACCAATACATCGGCCAGCCGCTCCAATCTTGGATCTATCATTTGCCTTCACCCTTTGCTCAAGATTCGTGTATTATTATATTCATTCCGGTCGAATTCAACCAAGCGGGTATGATAATAAATACGTTGTATATAATAGCAGAGTTGAGCGATTCGGAGCAACGGAAGAGCCGCTTGCGGATGGAAATGAAGAAATAGCCGGAATCGTTCTTTTTTCTCTTGAACGCTGCTGTTTTTCACGGTATGATGAAGGTATTACAGGAAAAGGTTACTATTGAATGGTGGAGGGATTGTCATGTCCAACAATGCTGCAATCGTAGAAATTTCCCAAACAGCAAGTCAATTTCGGTCTTCGATCGTTCTTCAAGCAGAGAATAAGTACATCGACGTGAAGAGCATCCTTGGACTGTTCACGACGCTTCTCGGCGGACATGCTTATGAGCTCCATGTACATGGCCCGGATGCCGAAGACGCGAAGAAAGCGATGGCGGAAGTGTTCGCGAAGCATAACCTGAACGTTACCGTCGTTTCCGAATAATTGCCAATAACAAGGTCTTATTGAAGACTTTCGAACAAAGCGCTCTTGCAGGGCGCTTTGTTTTGTTTCCACCTTGTACTTCTTTGCTTTTTCGTCTAATATAAAGTAAAAGGATAGAAGACGGCGAGGAAATGCGCACAGGGGGGAAAACGATGTCTTCACCGAATGTAATTGACCACTTGCATCAGAAAGCGTTCAATCTTCTTGAGGAAGATGCTCATAAAATCGAAAAGCTGATTGAAGTTCAAATGGAAAATTTGACAACTCGTCAATGTCCATTGTACGAAGAGGTGCTGGATACTCAAATGTACGGCTTCTCCCGTGAAGTCGACTTTGCGGTACGCGCCGGACTTATCGAGGAGTCGGTCGGTCGCGACATCGTCAACAAGCTGGAACGGAACTTGGCGAAGCTGTATGAAGCGTTGAATAATAAGAAGTAGTCCCGAGCAACCGGGACTGCTTCTTTTTTTGTATACCGCCTGCCCAGTCTCGGCAAATCCGTCCTAGGTCTTTGTGATGACGGCAGCGGGCAAGGACGACTCCCGTACGATGAGCCGATGGGGAATGACGCTTCTGACCGTCGAAGCCGGCTGCCGCCGAGCTGCGCCGATCAACGCTTGCGATGCGGTATAGCCGAGCTCGTACGAGCCGATATCAATGGTACTGATCGGCGGGGTGGCCAGCTCGGATAACGCCATGTTGTTGAAGCTGACCAGACTGATATCGTCAGGCACCTTGTAGCCAAGCTCCGTCAAGCCCCGCAATACGCCGAACGCGACCAAATCGTCGATGACGACAAGCGCCGTCGGTCTTTCCGGCAAGCCCATCATAAGAGACAGATCCCGATAGCCGTTCTCTTTCAACAGCTCGCCCCCGATAATCCATTCCGACCGAACGGGAAGGCCGGACGACGCTATCGCTTTCCGATAGCCTTCTAACCGATCGATCGATACCGTTAAATAAGCGGGGCCGCTTACAAATCCGATTCGTTCGTGTCCTTGAGCGATCAAATGCTGCGCGGCGTCGAACGCTGCCTGCGTATTGTCGTTGTCGACGGACAGAATATCCGGATGCTCCTTGCAACTTCCGATCAGAACGAACGGAAACCCGGATGATGCCAAATAATCGATTACCGGATCGTTCGTACGGGAGCTCAGCAGCATAATGCCGTCTACGCGACGGCCCCGAACGAGCCGCGCGACCGATTCGAGTTCGTCGCGCTCCCCCGCCGCCGTGAGCAGCGTATCGTAGCCCAAGCGGTTGGCCGACGCCAATATTCCGCGAAGAAGCTCGCTGAAAAATATGTTTTGAAACAGCTCTTCGGCCGGACGGGGCAGCAGTATCGCTAACGTTTGGGTCTTTTTGGACACGAGACTCTTGGCCATAACGTTCGGATGATAGCCGAGCTCCGCCATTATTTTTTTTACTTTGCGCGAGGTGTCCGGACTAATGCGAGGATGGCTGGATACCACTCGGGACACGGTGGAGGGAGATACTCCCGCAAGTCTGGCGATATCTTTAATCGTAACCATAACGGCAACAGCCTTTCGGTGCAATCGTCTGTCATTTGCTTGCCCTCATGTTAAGGCTTCGTTCAGCGAATGTAAATAGCCGCGCGGCAGAAGGGGGAACAAAAAAAGAACAACCGCCGAAATCGTCGCAAGACGTCCGGGGTTGTACCTTCGCAAGGGGCAAGCTTCTTAAACGAGATAGAATGCGAACCCGAGAATAACGTACAGCATAAGCAGCAGCACGCCCTCGTACCAGTTCGTCGAGCCGTCCTTGGATACGGACTTCGCGATAAAGACGGATACGCCGATAGCCGTCAGCTCGATCGGGGAAAACACGATGTCCATAATGGAAGACTTATTAAACAGCGTGCTGACGAGAATGAGAACCGGCGCGACAAATAGCGCAATTTGCAGGCTGCTGCCGATCGCGATTTCGACGGCGGCGCCCATTTTGTTCTTCAAGGCGAGCATAACGGCTGCGCTGTGCTCCGCGGCGTTGCCGACGATGGCAATGACGAAGGCGCCGACGAACAGCTCGGACAAGCCGAACTTGTGGGTGAACGTATCGAGCGTATGGACGAGCCATTCGCTGACGAACGCCACCATAACCGTCGCAACGACCAGCATGACAATCGAGACGCCCTTGGACCATGCCGGCTCTTCGCCGTGATCGGCGCTCATTTCGTGGTCGGCGAGCATATCCTTGTGCGTTATCATGGAGAAGACGAGCCAGAGCAGGTAACAGACGATCAGGATGCAGGCGACGGCGATGCTAAGCAGCTTATCCTCGTCGATGGAGAAGTGCTCGACCTTAATGAATACGGCGGGGACGAACAGCGCGACGACCGCAAGCGTCATGAGGGTGCCGTTATGATCGGCCAGCTTGGCATTGAAATTCTGCACCTTATATTTCAGGCCGCCCACAAGAACGCTGAGCCCGAGCACGAGCAGCAGATTGCCGATGATGGAGCCGGTAATGCTCGCCTTCACCATGTCGAACAAGCCCGCCTTGACGAGAAAAATCGCGATGATAAGCTCGGCGGCGTTGCCGAACGTTGCATTCAGAAATCCGCCCAGCCGCTGACCGGCGTAATGTGCGACGCTTTCGGTCGCCTTGCCGAGAAATCCGGCTACGAATATGATGGCAACGGCCGAGATGACGAATTGAGCGATCATATCCCAATGCGCATAATGGCCGATTGCGCTTAAAGCGAACATGACGATCAGCCCGCCGAAAAACAGTCTTTGCTTCAAATCGCAACACCCCGTTTTACAACATTGTGTGTCAACTGCTCATTACTATACTTGAAAACCGTTTGCATGTAAACTTTTCCATATTCGACGGCATTCGCGGCTTGCTTCCGCAAGGGCGTTCCGATACAATAAGTACAAATGGTAATTAGAGGAGTGAGCGACATGACAGAACAACTTCAAACCGGCCTTATTCGGATATCCGACGACGTTGTCGCTACGATTGCAGGTTTGGCGGCATTGGAAACGCCCGGCATTGCAGCAATGTCCGGCGGCATCTCGGAAGGTCTTGCCAAGCGTCTCAGCGGCAAGAACGTACAGAAAGGCGTTACGGTGGAGGTTGGCCAAGTAGAGGCCGCCATCGACTTGCGTATTATTGTGAAATACGGCATTCCGATTCATGAAGTGTGTCGTTCGTTGCAGATGAACGTTCGCGAATCCGTCGAGAATATGACGGGACTTCATGTGGTCGAAGTGAACGTTAAAGTGGAAGGCGTCGCTTTCAAAGAGGACGAACTTCCGGAAGCCGACATGAATCGCGTAAAATAACGAAACATGAGCAATAGGCAACGCCCCGCGATCGAACCGTTTCGGGTTCCATCGCGGGGCGTTGTTGTCGTTCGTCAGCCTCTTACAGGCCGATCGGTCTTGTAGTATTCGCGCGATATGCTGAGCAGCACGCCCATGCTCATGAGCATGACGATAATCGACGAGCCGCCGTAGCTGATGAAAGGAAGCGTCACGCCGGTAATCGGGATGGCGCCGATAACGCCGCCAATGTTAATAAACGCTTGGACGCCGATCAGTCCGATAATGCCGGTGCCGACGATCGTCCCGTATATGTCCGGACAGCGAAGCGCTACGATCAGTCCGCGCCACAGAAACAGCAGAAACACGCACAGGAAGACGACGCTTCCGATAAAACCGAACTCCTCCGCAATGATCGAGAAGATGAAATCGTTGTAAGGGAAGGGCAAGTAGTCAAGCTTCTGGACGCTCTGGCCGAAGCCCGCGCCCGTTAAGCCGCCGTGGCCCAGCGCGCCAAGCGAACGGACGAGATGGAAGCCGCTTTCCTGCGCATTCTCAAGCGGGTGCAGATAGGATGTGAACCGGTTGATCCGGTAAGAAGACTTGTCCGGGTCCACCAGCGCGCTTACGATCAAATACAGGCTCGCCGCAATCGCCGATACGACGCCGGCGGAAGCGAGCTGCTTCATATTGGCGCCGCCGCCTATCATCATAATGCCGGCCGTGGCGGCTATAATGAGACAGCCCCCAAGATCGGGCTGACGCATAATTAAACCGCATACGATGCCGAGAATGATAAATACCGGCAGCAATCCTTTCTTGAACTCCCGGAAGTTCTCGCCCTTCTTCGCAATCAGCCGTCCAAGGTAGAGAATGAGGCCAAGCTTGGCGAATTCGGTCGGCTGAATGCCGAAACCGCCGATATACAGCCAACTGCGCGCGCCGTGCACCTCGGTTGCGATATAAGGCACAATGGCAAGCACCCCGATCGAGCCGACCGAATACCACGTGAACAGCTTCTTCTGAAACGACATATAAGGCATGTTCATCAGGATGAACATGCCAGCCATGCCGATAGAGGCGAACATGATCTGACGCTTCGTGAAATAGAGAGCGTCATAGCCGTAGCGCGGATTTGACACCGCCGTGCTTGCGCTGGAGCTGAATACCATGACGAGACCGAAGCCGACAAGCAGCAGGATGAGCACGAGCAGCAAAAAATCAGGCCGTCCTCTGGACACGGTTCCCGTCTTAGATTTCATAGGGCAGCCCTTCTATGCGAGCAGTTTGCGAAGCTGTTCGAGACGCTGGTTCGCGATATTTAATATTTGCTGAGGCACCGGGGATTCATAATCAAGACCGTGCGGGAACGTCGCGCGTCCGATATAGACGGATTCGATCGTCAGAACGGCGCTCGGCGATTCGAGCTTTCCTTCGATCGCGCGCGTACTAAAGCGGACGAAGTAGCTTTCGCGGCTCGCGTTGTCTTCCAGCTTCAAGTCGTATGTAGCGCGAGTGTATTCCCATTGCCATCTAACGAAGCCAAGCTTGTGAGCGGACTCGTCCAAATGCCCCAAGTCGCTAGTCATGCCGTTCAAACCGGTATTCTCGATAATCATTTGCAGTTGACCTCCTAAAGTTCACAAAGAAAAATTGTCTTAGTCATGGGCCAGAGGCTTATTGACGTTTGTTTCTATTCTTTACCCATGATAGTATGTTTCCCCTTTGCGCGCAAGCCTTGCGGGTCCCATTATCCAATTGCGGGAGCACTACCTTGGCACCGCCTATTCTGATACAATTAGAAATTAAGCGAATCCGCGAAGGACAGGGGGAAATCGGATATGACGGCACGGTGGGATCCGACAGGAGAACTGCAAGGCGCTTATCCGCAAATGGTGGAATGGCGGCGCTATTTGCACCGCCATCCTGAGCTTTCGTTTCAGGAAAAGAATACTTCGGCCTGGATCGCCGACAAGCTGCGCTCTTTCGGCTGCAAGGTGACCGAAGGCGTCGGCGGATACGGCGTTATAGCCGATATAGAAGGGGAGAGCGAAGGACCGTGCATCGCGCTGCGGGCCGATATCGACGCACTTCCGATACAGGACGGCAAGCAGTGCGAATATGCGTCGACCGTACCGGGCGTCATGCACGCATGCGGGCACGACGGGCATACGGCCGCGCTTCTTGCGGTCGCGCAAGCTTATAGGAGCAATCGCGGCAGATGGCGCGGCAGGCGCCGGCTGCTGTTCCAGCCGGCGGAAGAGCTGTGCCCCGGCGGAGCCGCCGCTATGATTCGAGACGGCGCGCTGAGCGGCGTCGAGGCGATCTATGGCGTGCATCTGTGGACGCCCCTCCCTTACGGCGTCGTAGCGACGCGCAGCGGCGCTTTTATGGCGGCTCCGGATGAATTTACGATCGAAATTGTCGGACAAGGCGGACATGGCGGACTGCCGCATCAGACGGTCGATGCCGTCGTAGCGGGAGCCTCGCTCGTGCAATCGCTGCAGACGATCGTCAGCCGCAGCGTCGATCCGATTGCGCCTGCTGTCGTCACGATCGGTTCGTTCCAGGCGGGCTCGACAGGCAACGTTATTGCGGAACGGGCTGTACTCAGCGGCACGGTGCGGACGTTCGCGGCGGATGTGCGCTCGCTGATCCGGGAGCGAATGGAGTCGATTCTTTCGCACACGGCGGCCATGTTCAACGCATCGATCACATGCGATTACCGGGAAGGCTATCCGGCTGTCATGAACGATGAAGGAGAGGCTGCCCGGTTCAACGTCGTCGCTGCCGAACTGTTCGGCGAGCAAGCCGTACAGCAATCGGACTTAATTATGGCGGGCGAAGACTTCTCTTACTACTTGCAGAAGGCGAAGGGCTGCTTCTTGTTTGTGGGCGCAGGCAATGCGGCTTGCGGCGCGGTTCATCCCCATCATCACCCGAAGTTCGATATCGACGAGCGCGCGCTGCTGACATCGGCCAGACTGCTGATCGGGATGGCGGAGCACCGGGCGGCGGAATAGCATATGCATATGCGGCACCGGAATACAAGGGCTGCTCTATTCGTCATCTCGTATGACAATAGGGCGGCCCTTGCTGCATATCGGCGAGAGGGGCGCCGCAGGAATAAAAAACCGTTCGCAATCGAAGACTGGAATCGTGTGCATACGAATCGGATACGGGAGGGAACGGACAATTGGAGACCAATGGTAAACCGCTCATCGTGCTGTCGGATATGACCCTGCTGTTCGACGAGCGAACGGCGGGCAGCGAGGAAGCGCGGGTGTCGCTGGCGGGATTTGCCGAACTGGTGAAAAATGCGGGGCCTCTCCATACGTACCGGATGACGCCGCTCACGCTGTGGAATGCGGCATCGGCCGGCATAACCAGCCTCTATGTCGTCGAGACGTTGGAGCGTTACGGCAAATACGGCATTCCGTCCGGCCTGCCGGGCGAGTTGAAGCGGCTGATGGACCGTTACGGACGGCTGCGCCTCGATCGTTCCGCCGATGGCGGCGAAGACGAGCTTGCGCTGTCCGGCGACGAGGAGATCATGCGCGAGCTGGAGTCGGAGCCATCGCTGCAAGCGATGCTGGCAAGCCGGCAGAGCGGAGCGCCCTTCCGGATCGGCGCGGAGCGCAGAGGCGCGCTGAAGCAGGAATTGCTGCGGCTCGGCTACCCGGTCGTGGATGCAGCCGGCTACCGCGCCGGCGAGCTGCTTCCGCTCGTACTGCGCGGGCAGACGACTGGCGGCGCTTCGTTCGCGCTGCGGGACTATCAGCGGCAGGCGGTCGAGCGGTTTGTTCGGGGCGATGCGGCGGCCGGAGGAAGCGGCGTTATGGTGCTGCCGTGCGGATCGGGCAAAACGATTGTCGGCATCGGCGTGCTGGCCGCCCTGCAATGCGCGACGCTTATTCTGACGTCCAGCTTGACGTCCGTCCAGCAGTGGCAGGCCGAATTGCTCGACAAGACGACGCTGGGCAGCCGCTCCATCGGGCAATATTCCTCGCAGGAGAAGCAGGTCAGGGCCGTCACGATCGCTACTTACAACATGCTGGCGACGAGCGGCGGAGAAGAGCGGGATTATCGCCATATGCGGCTGTTCGGCGAACGGGACTGGGGCTTGATTATTTATGACGAGGTGCATATGCTGCCGGCGCCCGTCTTTCGGATGACGGCCGAGCTGCAGGCGACCAGACGGCTCGGGCTGACCGCTACGCTTGTCCGGGAGGACGGTCGGGAGAGGGATGTGTTCTCCCTTATCGGTCCCAAGCTGTACGAAATGCCGTGGAAGCAGCTCGAGCGGCATGGGCATATTGCCGAGCTCAGGTGCGAGGAAGTGCGGGTGCCGCTGCCGGAAGCGACCGAACGCGACTATTGGGTCGGCGATTCCCGGACAAGAGTAAGGCTTGCGGCGGAAAATCCGAACAAAACGGCGGTTATTCGAGAGCTGCTCGATCGGCATCGGGATAAGCCGGCGTTAATTATCGGCGCTTATCTCCGACAATTGAAAGCGATCGCGGCGGCGCTGGACGCTCCGCTGCTGACCGGGGAAGTGCCGCACGAGGAGCGGGCCAAGCTGTACGAGGCGTTCAGGCGCGGAGAAGAGCGGGTGCTGGTCGTCTCGAAGATCGCCAACTTTGCCGTCGATCTTCCCGACGCCGCCGTTGCCGTGCAAGTATCGGGCAGCTTCGGCTCCCGTCAGGAGGAGGCGCAGCGGATCGGACGGCTGCTGCGCCCGAAGCGGGAGCATAACAGCGCGGTGTTCTATACGGTCGTATCCGACGGCACGATGGAGGTCGACTATGCGCTGAAGCGGCAGCGTTTTATGACGGAGCAGGGCTACCGGTACGGATTGACGACGGTGAAATCGCGAGGAGGAGAGCGTGCATGAGACTTCGGGAAGCGTTAAATCGGCTTTCTTCGGAAACGGTCGAACGGATGTCGACGGCGAATGCGTGGAAGCGCTGCGGCACGGCTTGGCCGGAGGCGGCGCTTCGGCCGGCCGGACTGGCCGAAGCCGCAAGCCGGCTCTCCTCTTGGGGGCGCAGGCTGCTGAATTATTGGGTTCGATCCGCCGGACCGCTGCCTGTCCAAGAGGAAAGCTTAATGAATCATAGCGTGTCGGAAGCCGGCCTTGCCGGAGCGGAGATGAGAGCCGCTATCCAAGAACTGTGCGCTTGCGGCATTTTGTTCGCGGTTCGCAAATCTTGGGGCGAGCGGCTGCTGTTCATGCCGGCCGATTGCTATACGGCGTGGCGGCTTGCGCTTGCCGGAGAGGATGTCTGGACGGAGCTGCTCGCCTCCTGTCATGATGCGCCCGCCAATGAAGCGGCGTTTCGCAGACCGGAGCAGGCGGGCGCCCCGGCGCTCGAAATGGCGCCCCCCGCATCCGCTCCCGGCGCGCCGCTCGCCAGAAGGCTATTGCGCGCTTATGCGGCGCTGCATCGGATCGGATTGACGCGGACGGTCCAAGGCGCGTTCCCGAAGAAGACGGTCGATGCCGTGGCGCAGCTGCTCGCTTTGCCGCGCTCCGGGCCGATGGAGCGGCTTCGCCTTGTTCATGAGGATGCGTATCCGGTTTCTTTCGCGCTGGCGCTTGATATTGCGCTCAAGCTGGGGCTGCTCGTCTTCCGGGACGGCGACTATCGTTGGTCGGATACGGAACTGGACGACTGGCTGAGCGGGAACGAGCGGGTCCGCGAGGCGGAAATGGCGCAGCTTGTGACGATGCTGTACGGCTGCCGAAGCTCCCGGGAGGCATTCGTCGCCGTCGGGCTGCTGGCGCTCGAGCCGAACCGTCTTTACCGGGCTTCCGCCGGGCTATCGGGCTTTCTTGCCGATTGGCTGCAGTTCATGCATTCATGCGGATGGGCGCAGTACGAGATGAACGCCAACGGAGGCGGCACGTTCCGGTGGCTGCTCGATCCCCGCCTTGGCTGCTCGGATACGCCCGAATCGTCAGACGCGGAGCCGATCATCGTGTTGCCCGACGGGGAATTGATCGTTCCGCCGTCCGCCTCGTTTGCCGTGCGCTGGAAGCTGGAGCAGATGACCCGGTGGGTGCGGGACGACGTCGTTGCCATTTATCGCGTAACGTCCGACTCGGTCGCTTCCGCTGCGGAACGGGGGATACGGTCCGATGATCTGCTGAAGACGCTTGAGTCGGCCGGGGGCGGAGTCCCGCTTCCCGACGAACTGGTCAACGCGGTCCGGCACTGGTCGGCCGGTGCTTGCCGGACTTCGATCGAGGACGTTGTGCTGCTTCGCTGCGAAGCGAAGGAAATTGCGGACGCCATAGCGGAGCGCCCCGAGCTAAGGGCGTTGCTCGGCGAGCGGCTCGGCGACCGTGCGTTCATCGTTCGGGCCGACGAAGCCGCAAGGCTGCGCAAGGGGCTGGAGCGGGCCGGCTTTCCGCCGCTTCGGCAGTCCGAAGTCTCCTCCGCCTCCGGCAAGCGGAGGCAGGCAGTCCGGCAGTCCGAAGCCCTGGCGCCGCCTTCTTTTATTTATAACGAGCATGCGGTGGATCGGTTCGAGCTGCTCGCGCCGGCTTCCTTCGAGCCGGACGGGCCGGCAATCGAGCCGTTGCCGGCCGACTGGCCGGCTTCCTGGACCGGTCAACTGCGCAGCTACCATCAATCGACCCGCAAGCAGATCATCGAGAGTGCCTTAGAAAGAGGCATGCCGGTTCAGCTCATCGCCGGAGGACAATCGGTCGAATTGCTGCCGCAGCGCTTGGAAACCGCCGCAGAGCCGTGGCGGGTGTCCGGCTATATTCGCAAGGCCGCCGCTTTCGAGCCGGTCTGCTTGTCCCCGGATATGTGGGAGGAGATGAGGATCGTCATCCCCCGTCTCGCGCCGGGCACGGACGGTTTGTAAACGCCGCTCTATCGTAATCGATGTCAAAATGGTATAGTAAAGAGGAAGCGGTTTATTTCTATAAGGAAGATGGTGAACGGATGCCGCAAGTAGAAGAGCAACTCGAATTGGGGTTCGTCGTTCCGGACGAATACGTCGACGTCATGAGCGAGCTGGATATGACGGAGTTGACGCTGAAAGCTTATGAGTTGGGACAATTAATCAATCATTCGGCTGAAGTCGCCGATTATTTATATTGGAAGTCGGTCGTCGATTCGGATGCGGACGTTCAGGTCGTCGCGAAGCAATTCGCGAAAGCGAAGGAACAGTTCCAGGAATGCGAGCGCTTCGGCCGGTTTCATCCGGATTATCATGCGGCGAAGGATCGGATGAAGGAAGTGCAGGCGCGGCTCGATACGTTCGACTGCGTGCAGCGCTTCAAAGTGGCCGAGCAGGCGGTGGACGCACTGCTGTACGATGTGTCGCGCCTCGTTGCCGACGCCGTATCGGAGACGGTCAAAGTGCCGAGCAACGACCCGAATCCCAAAGGGGGAGGCTGCGGCAGCGGCGGATCATGCGGCTGCGGCAGCGGCGGCTGCGGTTAGAAGGACCGACAGGCCAGTTGTCATGTGAAGGAGTGAAGGTCGTCATGTTGTCGGAGCGTACGGGATTTATCGTTTGGGTATCGGATTTGAAGGCGGCTCGAACATTGGATAAGTACGGAACGGTTCATTATATGTCAAGAAGAATGCATTACGTCGTTTTTTACGTCGACGCAGACCGTGCAGAGGACACGTCGAGGAACGTCGCAAGACTGCCGTTCGTACGGAAGATCGAACGTTCCTACCGGAATGAATTGAAGACGGAGTATACGAAGAACGTACCCGATAAAACGCGGTTCTATAGTATATAACGTTGTACCTAACCATTTTCCTGTGCCGATCGCTTCCTTGGGAAGGGCACGGGAATTTTTTTTTAAAACTTATGTTAAAGAAGCTTGAATGGAACGCGAGATATTTCATATAATGGTAATACAATAAATAACATTAATGGCGAGTCATTAATTTTTGTGGTTGAATTATCGAACCGGAATGGTAGAATGGAAGCAAGCATAATATAGTATTAAAGACCTGCTTCCCGGGGAGGGGTGAGTCGGGATGAGAGACAAGTTGACCGAGAGATGGAGCACGTATGAACCGTTTCATGTCGTACTGGCCGATAAGAAAGTCGCGGATATCGTCATAACGAATCATGCCAAGAGCAGATGGGCGGATCGCGTGGAAAGCGAGAAGACCGGCTTTGCCGATATTGCAGAATACATGTGGCAATGTCTGAAGCAAGGACGTATCGCCTCCTATTACCGCAACGAGCAGGATGTCTACTTGATTGACGACGATCTTGTATTCGTAGCGGAGTTCGCCGAGCTTGAGAACGAACGGGATCTTATCGGCAATCCGCTGCATAAGATGATTGTCGTTACCTTTCTCGGTCGAATGTCCGAAACGATCGAGCTGCGCGATCTGAAGTCTTATTACTCGTGGCTGCGCCATTCGCGGCGGATGACACTGATTAAGAACAGCAGGAAGAGAAAATAGCGAAGCGGAATGATTTGCGAATAAGCGCCGAACGGCGCTTATTTTTTTGTTTACGCCGCCTTCTGTATTTATTTGCATGCGTATTCATGGACAAGTGCGTTATAATGGACGGAAGAGGCGATTAACGATAAAGGCAGGAACGACTAACAATGGCGCTTAACTTTCATCAGTTGCACATATTTTATACCGTGGCGGAGAGAGGGAGCTTCTCGGCGGCGGCGCAAGCGCTGCATATGACGCAGCCGGCCGTTACGATGCAGGTTCAGTCGCTCGAAGATTATTTCGGCACGAAGCTGCTCCAGCGCTCGACGAAGCGGATCGATCTGACCGAAGCGGGACGCGCCTTGCTGCCTTATGCGCAGCGGAGCATGGAGCTGATCCGGGAGACCGATGCCGCAATGTCGGCTTTCACCAGCAAGCTGAAGGGACGGCTGCAGCTCGGCGCCAGTCTGACGATTGGCGAGTATATATTGCCGCGCTTGCTCGGGCCGTTCGGCCGGGAGTACCCGGACATCTCCATTAGCATGAAGGTGATGAACACGGCGCAGATTATGGATGATATTTCCAGTCATCAGTTGAACTTCGGGCTGATCGAAGCGCCGGTCGATCATCCGGACATGCAGATGGACAAGGTGATGAGCGACGAGCTCGTCCTGATCGTTGCCCCCGATCATCCGCTGGCGAAGATGGATGACGTGACGCTTGCCGATGCGGTCAAGCACCGGTTCGTCGTGCGGGAGCAAGGCTCGGGCACCCGGCTCGTGATGGAGGAGCAGCTCAGGAGCAAAAATATCGACCCGGCTTCGCTCGATATCGTCATGGAGCTTGGAAGCACCGGCGCCGTCAAATCGGCCGTCGAAGCGGGCATCGGCATATCGGTCGTGTCGTCGTCGTCGGTTAAGCACGAGGTCTCGCTTGGGCTCATTCGAGCGGTGCCTTTGGCCGATGCGGGCTTCAAGCGGCATTTTTACTCGATTCATTTGAAATCGGCACTGTTGCCGATTTCCGCCGTTACGTTTTTAACTTTTTTGCGAGAGAGGGATTTGCAGCAATGGTTGTAAATCAAAGAGCGGATCTGCATACCCATACGCTTGCTTCCGACGGCACGAATGCACCTTCGGCCGTCGTTCGTCAGGCGAAGGAAGCGGGCTTGGCGGCGGTCGCCATTACCGACCACGACACGATTGACGGCTGGGAGGAAGCGATGGCGGAAGGGGAGCGGCTTGGCATCGAGGTCGTTCCCGGCGTCGAGCTGAGCACGATCATGAATGGACGAGACGTGCACATCTTGGGCTATTGGTGCGATGCAAGCGACGGCGTATGGCAGCAGCGGCTCCGTGCGCAGCAAGGCTTCCGCGGCGCGCGCAACCGAATGATGATCGAGAGGCTGCAGCAGCTTGGCATCGATGTGACGCTGGACGAGATCGTAGCGCTCGCGCGGAAGAGCGGCAAACAGGTAGATGGAGCCGAGCAGATCGGCCGGCCCCATCTGGCGGAAGCGCTGGTCGCCCGCGGCGCCGTCTCGGACATTCGCGAGGCGTTCGACCGGTATTTGGGCGAGGACGGGCTTGCTTATTGCAACCCGCCGAGACCGTTGCCGTTCGAAGCCGTCGATTGGATCCGGGAGGCGGGCGGCGTAAGCGTCATCGCGCATCCCGGCTTGTATGGAGACGACGAGATGGTGGAAGCGATCGTGCGTCACGGCGCGCAGGGCATCGAAGCGTACCATTCCGATCACGACGCCGAGCAGGAGTTGAAGTATGCGGCGATGGCGGAGCGGCATGGCCTGCTCACGACCGGAGGCTCCGACTATCACGGCGAGAAGCGCGGCGTCGTCTTCCACGGTCCGGTCGGGCACCGAACGGTCGACGTGTCGGTGCTGGAACGGATGAAGCGCCTCGTAGCCCGGAACTTATACTAACGATATGTACGCGAGCGATTTTTAAGACAAGCAGCCAGCCTACGGGCTAAGCGGCTTGTCTTTTTTTTTATTAACCGGATGATTTAGTCAAGGTGCATTTTTGTAATAAGGGAAAATCATAGTTGACTTATAGGAATTATATGTAGATAATGATGATGTAATCAATTCTTAAATTCCTATTGGTTTACAGGGTATTAAGATGTCGATACTCTACAAGGAGCTTGGCATGATGTGGCGATTAGGATTCGAATTGGATTTCTAAACAAAAAAGGGGTTATGTGCAAATGAAGAAATCGAAGTCAATTCGCGCTTTACTCGTTCTTTCGCTGATCGGCCTGCTCGCACTGCTGACCGCATGCGGATCGAGCGGCTCCAAAGCTTCGTCCAGCGACAGCCAAGCTTCCGATACGGCAAGCAAAGGCAACGGCAAAGAGATTCATATCGGCTATCAAAAATACGGCACGGTAAACATTCTGAAAGCGAACGGAACGCTTGAGAAACGGCTGGAAGCCGAAGGCTACAAAGTGAGCTGGACCGAGTTTCCGGGCGGGCCGCAACTGCTCGAAGCGCTTAATGTCGGCAGCATCGATATCGGCCATACCGGCGAAGCGCCTCCAATCTTCGCCCAGGCGGCGGGCGCTCCGATCGTCTACTTGGCTCACGAGCCGGCCAGTCCGGCCAGCGAAGGCATTCTCGTTCCGAAAGATTCCGCCATCGCCTCCGTCGCCGATTTGAAAGGCAAAAAAATCGTGCTGAATAAAGGGTCCAACGTTCATTATTTGCTTGTGAAAGCGCTGGAAAAAGCAGACGTCGATTATAAAGACATTACAACGGTATTCCTGCCGCCCGGCGACGCGCGCGTAGCGTTCGAGAACGGCAGCGTGGACGCGTGGGTCATCTGGGACCCGTTCCTGGCGGCTGCGCAGACGGCAACGGGAGCGAAGCTGCTCACGGACGGCAAGGATCTGGTGTCGAATATTGAATTTTATTTGGCTTCTCGCAAGTTCGCCGAAGCGAATCAGCCGGTCATCGACATTTTCAAGGAAGAGCTGAACAAAGTCGACGAATGGTCGAAAGCGAATCAGAAGGAAGTCGCCGCTCTGCTGTCGCCGCAGCTCGGCATCGACATTCCGTCGCTTGAGCTGGCATCCGCGCGTCGAGATTACGGACTCCAGCCGATCGACGATTCGATTATCGAGACGCAGCAGCAAATTGCGGATACGTTCTACGATTTGAAGCTTATTCCGGACAAGATCGATGTCAAGGAAGCGAAGTTGAAATAATCCATTATTAACCGAATAATCGAAACCACCAAAGGAAGGTGTATGGACATGGAAGTATTCTGGTTTATTCCGACGCACGGGGACGGACGTTATCTAGGATCGGCGGAAGGCGCTCGTGCAGTCGATACAAAATATTTGCAGCAGGTAGCGCAAGCGGCGGACCGTCTAGGCTACGGGGGCGTGCTGCTCCCGACGGGCACTTCTTGCGAAGATGCATGGGTCGTCGCATCGTCGCTTATTCCGGTGACGGAGCGGTTGAAATTTCTTGTCGCGATTCGACCGGGTCTAATGTCGCCGACATTATCGGCGCGTATGGCGGCGACGTTCGACCGCATCTCGGGCGGTCGGCTGCTCGTCAACGTGGTGACGGGAGGCGATCCTGTGGAGCATGCCGGCGACGGCTTGTTCCTGGGGCATGACGAGCGTTACGATCTGACGAGCGAATTTCTCGAAATATGGCGCCGCGAATTGGCAGGAGAAACGGTCGATTACGAGGGCCAGCATTTGAAAGTCGTCGGCGGCAAGGTGCTTTATCCGCCGACGCAGCGTCCTTATCCGCCGCTTTATTTCGGCGGTTCGTCTGCGGCGGCTCATCAGGTGGCGGCGGATCACATCGACGTCTATCTGACTTGGGGCGAGCCGCCGCAAGAAGTCGCGAAGAAGATCGAACAGGTTCGCGAACTGGCGGCGGCGCAAGGAAGAACGGTTCGCTTCGGCATCCGGCTCCATGTTATCGTCCGGGAAACGTCGGAGGAAGCATGGCGGGAAGCCGACCGGCTTATTAGCAAAGTGGACGATACGGCGATCGAGGCAGCCCGCAAAGTGTTCAACCGCTACGACTCGGAAGGCCAGCAGCGGATGTCCCGTCTGCACGGCGGCGACCGCGGACAGCTTGAAATTTATCCGAATCTGTGGGCCGGCGTCGGACTTGTCCGGGGCGGCGCGGGGACGGCGCTGGTGGGCAGTCCCGACGAGGTGGCCGCGCTGATGAAACAATATGCGGATCTTGGCATCGATACATTTATTTTATCCGGCTATCCGCATTTGGAGGAGGCTTACCGTTTCGCCGAGCTGGTATTCCCATTGCTGCCGCTCGACCATATTCCGGTTGCGGAAGGGCCGGCTTCGACGAGCCCGTTCGGCGAGTTGATCGCGAACGCGATCAAACCGTCGGAGCGTGCACCGGTCAGCTAGGAGGAGACAATCATGAAAAGGTCAACTTCGGCAAAGTGGACTAACCAACTGCGAAACGTTGGCTTGGAGTGGATCATTCCCGTACTGATCGTCGCGCTCTGGCAATGGTTTGTCAGCTCGGGCTGGATATCTCAGCGTATATTGCCGTCGCCCTTATCCGTCGTGGAAGCGGGCGTCAAGCTTGTTCGAAGCGGCGATCTGTTCGTCTATATCGGGGACAGCACCCGAAGGGCGCTGCTCGGATTTGCGATCGGCGGCGGGATCGGCTTCGCGCTTGCGATCATTAACGGGCTGCTGCCGCTGTTCGAGAAGCTGACCGATTCCAGTATTCAGATGATTCGGACCATTCCGCACTTAGCGCTTATTCCGCTTATTATCGCATGGTTCGGCATCGGCGAGCAGGGTAAAATTTTTCTCGTGGCGCTCGGCGTCGCGTTCCCGATCTACTTGAATACGCTGCACGGTATTCGCGGCGTCGATCCGGGACTGATCGAGATGGGCCGCACGTACGGCTTGCGGGGGTTCGCGTTGTTCCGCACGGTTATTTTTCCCGGCGCGCTTCCGTCCATCTTGGTCGGACTGCGATTCGCGCTCGGCATTATGTGGATTACGCTGATCGTATCCGAGACGATTTCCGCGAACAGCGGCATCGGATATATGGCGATGAATGCGCGCGAGTTTTTCCAAATGGATGTCGTGGTGCTCAGCATTATCATTTACTCTTTGTTAGGTAAGCTGTCGGATTGGATTGCGAAGTTGATGGAGAGGGGGTGGCTGCAATGGCATCCACACTTCCGCAAAGCGAAGTAGCTTTTCGGCCGGCGCTTGAAGCGGTGCCCGCTCTATCGACGCCGACGAATGCAGCGGCGGGCGGCATTCGAATCGATATCGAGGGGGCGGCCGTCCGGTTCGGAGCGTTGACCGTTCTCGAGCAGCTCGATCTCTCGATTCCGGCCGGCCAATTTCTGGCGGTTGTCGGCAGAAGCGGCTGCGGCAAAAGTACGCTGCTTCGGATGATCGCGGGCCTGCAGTCGGCGACCGAGGGCGCGGTGCGCTTCGACGGCGCGGCCGTTTCCGGCTTGCGGTCGGATGTGCGGGTCATGTTCCAGGACGCCAGACTGCTGCCGTGGAAATCGGTGCTCGACAACGTTCGGATCGGCGTGCCGGGCGGCGACCGCGGCAAGGCGCTGGAAGCGCTCGAGCTCGTCGGTCTGGCCGACCGGGCGAGGGAGTGGCCGAGCGTGCTGTCGGGCGGACAAAAGCAGCGGGTCGCGCTTGCCCGGGCGTTAGCCGGCGATCCGAGCCTGCTGCTGCTTGACGAGCCGCTCGGCGCGCTGGACGCGTTGACCCGTATCGAGATGCAGCAATTGATCGAGCGGCTGTGGCTGGAACGGAAGTTTACGGCGGTCCTCGTGACGCACGACGTAAGCGAGGCCGTTGCGCTGACCGACCGGGTCGTACTGGTGGAGCACGGGACGATATCGCATGATTTGAATATCGCTTTGGCGCGTCCGCGGGAGAAAGACAGCGGGTTCGCCCATTACGAGAGCACAATATTGAATCGCGTGCTGGAGAAACGCCCTCGGACGGGAGCGCAGGACGGATTTTCAATCTAACGACAGACTGGCGGAGCAGGGATCATCCTGCTCCGCCAGTCTGTCGTTAGAGGCTTGACAGCCGGTGAATGAAATAAGGCCCCTGAGGGGCGCTTATTTCATTTGGAGTCTCGCAGGCAGTCGAATAAGCGCTCCGTAAGGCTGCCTAATTGCTCGCGATGTGGGGAAAGTAACGGTTGGTTTAGGGAATAGGAGTCCGAGCGAGACGCTTAAAGAGGAGTGGAACCGGCTAGCACTGGAATACGAGCTTTTGGAGGGCGCTTATTCGCGCAGGGCATAGAGTCGACCTTCCCTGCCAGCCTCACAACAACAGAGAAACCCGGACGTCTTGGAGAAGACACCGGGTTTCTCGACAATCTGGCGGGGCAGGGATAATCCCGCTCGATAAGGTGAACGATCAGTGGAACGGTCCGACGAACGATCCAGTAAACAGCCCAAATGAACGGTCCGACGAACGATCCCACGAACGGTTAACGAAGCTGAGCGGCCTTATGTTGGCCCAATCCGCATGTTTGAGCGTGTAACGAACTCTACCCGTCTTATTTGTCCGAAAATAACCCTATTTGTCGTTGAATCGGGCAATAGCGATTGCACGGTTCGTTAACCTTCGAAAAGGGCCCAATTTGGCACAATAACGTTTCTTCGGTTCGTTAACCTTGGAAAAAGAAAGGATAGGCCGACAACGCTGCTTTTTTGATAGTTCCGCGTGCCGCCTGACCTAGCCTAATAGGTAACCAACGGATGATTGAACCAGATTGCCCTTCGACATCAAGGTGAAGGGCAATCTGATTTGCCGTGTCGATTCCGGGACGCGCCGCGGCTGCTGATCGGGTCGCAGATCAGCTCTTCACGACGCTCGGCAGACTTCGGATGCGCTGTTCGTCCGGCGTAACGTACAGTGTCTTCTGCTTGTCGTAGATGACGAAGCCGGGCTTGGCGCCGTTCGGTTTGCGAACGTGGCGAATGAGCGTCGTATCGACCGGCACCTGACTCGATTCCCGCGCTTGGCTGTAGTAAGCGGCAAGCATGGCCGCTTCCTGAAGCGTCGCGTCACCGAACTGGTCGCTGCGGATCACGACGTGCGAGCCCGGAATGTCCTTCGTATGAAGCCAAGTGTCCGACGCGGCGGCCAGACGGTTCGTCAAATATTCGTTCTGCGTATTGTTCTTGCCGACGTAGATCGGCACGCCTTCCGACGACGTGTAGCAGAGCAGCGACGGCTTCGTCGGTTTCTTCTTCTTGCCGCCGCGCTTGGCGCCTCGATCGCGCAAATACTGCTGCCCGACCAGCTCGTCTCGTATTTCCTGCAAGTCTTGCAAAGCGGCCGTCTGCAATTGCTGCAAAATTTGCTCTAAATACGCCGTCTCCTGCTCCGTCAGTCCGATCTGCTGCTCGACGGCTTGCAGACTGTTCTTCTGCTTGTTGTATTTGCGGAAATAACGCTGCGCGTTCTCGGACGGAGTAAGCAGCGGATCGAGCGCGATCGTAATCGGCTGCTGCTCTTCGTCGTAGTAGTTAATGACTTCGATAGCCGTATCGCCTTTGCCGATCGCATGCATGTAGGCGGTCAACAGCTCGCCCAGCACGCGGTATTGGTCGGCCCCTTGCGCTTCCTCCATCGTATCGCGCAGCTTGTCGAGCTTGCCCTTGTTCTTGGCAATTTCGTTATGGACGAATTTCAGCAGGTCGGCGGCGCGCTGCTTGACCGTATCGCGCTCCGCTTTGTCGCCGTAATAAGCTTCGAGGCAGCCGCTTATCGAGTCGAACGTCTGGCGCTCGCCCTCGAAGCGAGTCAATGCCGTCACGGAGAAATACGATTTGCCGCCCCTCTCCGTGACGATAGACGGAGCATAGGCATGGTCGCGAATCGGCGACATCATGCCGTCGAACGCCTGCCATATCGCCGACACGTCCGCGAACGCGTCGTTGTCGCCCGAATAACCGGCCCGATAGACGATCTCGCCGGCCAGCAGCGGGCTGAGACCGGCGAACGCGCCGACGAGCCGCTTGTCCGGCGAGATGACGCCCTCGGCCGCGTTCCACGCCTCCAGAAACTCCGCCTCCGTCGTCACCGCGACCGGGTCGGTCTTATGCTGCTCCGGCGGCGTCGTGTACGGCGCTCCCGGCATAACGATCCGATAGCTGCTGAGCGCCGGCGTTACGTGATGAATGCCGTCGTGAATCGCGCCGGTCGACGGATCGAGCAAAATAATGTTACTGTGGCGGCCCATAAGCTCCACGACGATTCTTTTATAAGACAAATCGCCCAACTCGTCGCGCTGCCGCACGTCGATATGGATTACGCGCTCGCGTCCGGGCTGCGTTACCGCTTCGATCACGGCCCCTTCGCAATATTTGCGCAGAAGCATGCAGAACATCGGCGCTTCCTGCGGGTTAACGTACGCCGCATCCGTCCAATGGGCGCGCGGATACGTCGGGTTGGCGGACAAGAGCAGCTTGCCGGGATGGCTGCCGCCGCGAATTTGCAGCACGAGATCATGAGGGGTCGGTTGATGAATTTTATGAATGCGCGCGCCGATGCACGTTTGAAGCTCGTGCACGACGGAGCGGATAACGATGCCGTCCAATGCCATGTTGGTTAAAATCTCCTTTAATTAATACGTCATACGTTCTATCATGCCATAGTCCGAACAAAAACTTAAGTCCCGCGCTGGGATAATTTGCGGTTTGTCCGAATACATTGGAGGCAGGAAGGCTGTCCGGGCTGTACTTGGACCAAATTGGCGACCGGCTTATTGCGGGAGGGAGATTAATCGGATGGATCAGAACAAATGGCATCAACTTAAGACGGAGACGCTCGCGCAGTCGCTAGGCTGCGATGTGGCGAGCGGGCTGACGGAGTCGGCGGCGGAGGAGAGGCTGAGGCAGTACGGCCCGAACGAGCTGTCGGAAGGGGCGCGCGTGTCGCCGCTGCTGTTGTTCTTGAATCAGTTCAAAGATTTTATGGTTTTGATTTTAATGGGCGCGACGCTCATTTCCGGATTGCTCGGCGAATTTCTCGACGCCATTACAATCGTGGCGATTATCGTGCTGAACGCGGTGCTCGGCTTCGTGCAGGAATTCCGCGCCGAGCGTTCGCTTCGCGCGCTGAAGGCGCTGTCGGCCCCGACGGCCAAAGTGATTCGCGACGGCCGCTCGCTCAGCGTTCCGGCGAGCGAGCTTGTGCCCGGCGATTTGGTCCAATTGGAGAGCGGCGACCGCGTCCCGGCCGATATTCGCTTCATTCAGGCGAATAGCTGCTACGCGGAGGAGTCGGCGCTTACCGGCGAGTCGGTGCCGGTCGGCAAGCATGCCGGTCCGATCGCCGAAGAAGAACTGCCGCTGGGCGACCAGCGCAATATCGGCTTTATGGGCACGCTGCTGACCGGAGGGACGGGGAAGGGCATCGTCATCCGGACCGGCATGGATACCGAGATGGGGCGGATCGCCGATCTGATTCAGAAGACGGAGGAGATGGAGACGCCGCTGCAGCGCCGTCTGGAGCAGCTCGGCAAAATATTGATTATCGTTGCCGTCGCGCTAACCATTGTCGTCGTCATAGCGGGCATTATGCACGGACAGCCCGCATACGGCATGTTCCTTGCGGGCGTCAGCCTTGCGGTAGCGGCTATTCCGGAAGGGCTGCCGGCTATCGTCACGATCGCCCTTGCGCTCGGCGTGCAGCGAATGATTAAACGGAAGGCGATCGTCCGCAAGCTGCCGTCCGTCGAGACGCTGGGCTGCGCTTCGGTCATCTGCTCGGATAAGACCGGGACGCTGACGCAGAACAAGATGACGGTGACGAACGTCTGGCTGTGCGGCCGGTCGATCGATATTACCGGCGAAGGCTACGATCCTTCCGGCGAAGCGCTGGAGCAAGGGAAGCAGGTCGATCCGAAGCATGACCAGCCGTTCCGGCGTCTGCTGCAGATCGCCGCGCTGTGCAACAACGCGGAGCTTGTACGCGCGGCCGAGACGGACGAAGCGAAGCGGAAGAAAGGCGCCGAGACGCGAGAGGAATGGCAGCTCAAAGGCGATCCGACGGAAGGGGCGCTCGCCGTTCTTTCGTCCAAGCTGGGCATGGCTGCCAAATCGCTTGAGCCGCTCTATACGCGAATCGCCGAATTTCCGTTCGATTCCGAGCGCAAGCGCATGTCGGTCATCGTCGCGCATCAAGGCGGTCGCCTCATCTGTGCGAAGGGAGCGCCGGACTTGCTGATGGAGCAATGCGCCTACGTGCTGTGGGACGGCAAGGTGACGCCGTTTACCGGGACGCTGAAGCGCAAGGCGGCGGAAGCGGCGGAGTCGATGGCAGGGTCGGCCCTTCGCGTGCTGGGCTTCGCCTACCGCGACCTGCGGCCGCAGGACAACTGCTCCACGGCACAGGAGGCGGAATCGCAGCTTATATTCGCCGGTTTGACCGGCATGATCGATCCGCCGCGCAAAGAAGTGCGCGAAGCGATCGCCACCTGCCGCAGAGCGGGCATCAAGACGGTTATGATTACGGGCGACCATCAGTTGACGGCGGAGGCGATCGCGCACCAGCTCGGCATTATGCCAAGGGGCGGTCTTGCGATCAGCGGCCGCGAGCTGTCCGCGATGGACGACGAGCAGCTCGATCGGCTGTCGAACAATATATATGTATACGCGCGCGTATCGCCCGAGCATAAGCTGCGCATCGTCAAGTCGCTCCAGCGGCAGGGTCACGTCGTGGCGATGACCGGCGACGGCGTCAACGACGCCCCCGCGATCAAAGCGGCGGATATCGGCATCGCGATGGGCATTACGGGCACGGACGTGTCCAAGGAAGCGTCCGCGCTTATTCTAAGCGACGACAACTTCTCGACGATCGTGGCGGCGATCGAGGAAGGGCGCAGCATTTATGAAAATATACGCAAGTTTATTCGTTACCTGCTCGCCTCCAACGTCGGCGAAATATTAACGATGTTCCTGGCCATGATGGCGGGACTGCCGCTGCCGCTCGTGCCGATTCAAATCTTGTGGGTCAATCTCGTCACGGACGGCCTGCCGGCGATGGCGCTCGGGATCGATCAGGCCGAGAAAGACTTGATGAAGCAGAAGCCGCGTTCCGCCAAGGAAAGCATCTTCGCGCGGCGTCTCGGGTGGAAAATCATTAGCCGCGGCATTCTGATCGGCGTCTGCACGCTCGGCGCGTTCTGGCTGACGCTGTCCAAAGCGCCGGGCGATCCGAAGCAGCTTGTGCTCGCCCAGACGGTCGCGTTCGCCACGCTCGTGCTTGCGCAGCTTATTCACGTATTCGACTGCCGCAGCTCGCGCTCGATCTTCCACCGCAACTTTTTGCAAAATAAATATTTGGTGTTCGCCGTCCTGTCTTCGCTCGTCCTGATGCTTGGCGTTCTATACCTGAAGCCGCTGCAGCCGGTGTTCAAGACGGTGCCGCTCGACTTCCGGCAATGGTGTCTCGTATTCGTCGCCGCCGGCATTCCCACGTTCGTCATGGGCATCGGCAGCGTGCTCAGCTCGAACCGCAAAAAAACGAAGACGAAATGGAACGCGCCAAGCACGCAGTCCGCGGCGCGATAGCCGTTCCGGCAGCCTTCGGCGGGCAGCGAACCGACGCTGCTTGGCCGGAGGCTGTTATGCTTGTTCAAGAATAGACATAAAGTGCAAATGAAAGTGCAATTAGAGAATGGTCATTGCTCTCCCGCTTACGATATGCTAGATCACAAATATGGTTGGCCGCCGCCGCTGCGGCAGCCGTTATCTAGCGTATAAGGGGATATGATGACTATGGAATTTACGAAAATGCACGGCCTTGGCAACGACTTTATCGTCGTTGCGGGAGAGCGGAAGCTTCCCGAGAACGTATCGCAGCTTGCGACCGATTTGTGTAATCGATTTTTTGGCATCGGCGCTGACGGCCTCGTCTACATTTTGCCGAGCGAGCAAGCGGACTTCCTAATGCGAATTATGAACGCCGACGGCTCGGAGGCGGAGCAATGCGGCAACGCGATCCGTTGCGTAGCGAAATATGTGTACGAGAACGGCCTGATCGACCGTACGGACATTACGATCGAAACGATCGGCGCCGGCGTGCAGCCTGTGCAATTGACCGTTCAGGACGGCGTCGTGACGGCGGTTCGCGTCGACATGGGCCAGCCGATTCTGAGCGGACTGCAAGTGCCGACGACGATCGATGCCGACCGCGTTATCGCGCATCCGGTCGAGGTGGACGGCCGCACGTTCGCATTCACGGCCGTATCGATGGGAAATCCGCATTGCGTTATTTACGTCGACGATGCCGTCAATTTCGATCTCCGCACATGGGGACCAAAGCTGGAGACGCATCCGCTGTTTCCGCGCAAGACGAACGTCGAGTTCGTTACGGTCAACTCGCGCTCCCGGACCGATATGCGCGTATGGGAGCGCGGCGTCGGACCTACGCTCGCCTGCGGGACGGGAGCTTGCGCGACCGTCGTATCGTCGGTGCTTAACGGGCTGACGGAACGGACCGCGACCGTCTCGCTGAAAGGCGGCGATCTGCATATCGAGTGGAGCGAAGCCGATAATCACGTATATATGACAGGCCCGGCGGCGACCGTATTCACGGGCACGCTGTAAGCCGAAATTCGGTATAGGTGGGATGGCGATGAAGGCTGATTTGCGCGAAGCGCTTTCGCAGCGCGTATTGACCGGGGACGGCGCGATGGGGACGTACTTGTACCAGTCGGGCTTTCCGGTCGGCGTTTCCTACGAGGAATACAACGTGATTCGTCCGGAGGTGATCGGCGGCGTACATCGGAATTATTACGAGGCGGGCGCGCGGCTGATCGAGACGAACACGTTCTCCGCGAATGCGGAGAAACTTGCGAAGTATGGCCTCGAATCGGAGGTCGAGCGAATTAACCGTTCGGGCGTGCGGCTGGCGCGCGCGTCGGTCGGCGCCGACGCTTATGTCGTCGGGGCCGTCGGATCGATTCGGGGCGGCCGACGAAGCGGCGTTCCGCTGTCCGACGTAGAGAAGGCGTTCTCGCAGCAAATCGGCATTTTATTGGACGAAGGCGTTGACGGCATTTTGCTGGAGACGTTTTTCGATTTGGAAGAAATGATGCTGGCGCTCCGAATCGTCCGGCAAGCCGGGGCCGCGCCGGTTATTTGCCAATTCGCGATCGAAGAGGGCGGCAGCACGGCGGACGGCATCGGGCTTGCGCAATCGTTCTCGATGCTGGAGGCGGAGGGCGCCGACGTCGTCGGCTTTAACTGCCGCAGCGGGCCCAGCGGTATCATGCGCGCGATCGAGTCGCTCGGCGGGAAGCCCGGCCTCCCGGTGTCCGCGTTCCCGAATGCCGGTTTTCCCGATTACGTCGACGGCACGTATACGTACTCGGCGGCGCCCGCATACTTCGGCGAAACCGCGCGCCGCTTCGCGGATTTGGGCGTTCGCATTATCGGCGGCTGCTGCGGGACGACGCCGGAGCATATTAGCGCCATAGCGGCGGCGATGGATGGCTACGCTCCTTCTTCGGGCGCTGCCCCCGTCGCCCATGCTTCGGCGTCTTTGGCGGTGCAGGTCGTAACGGACGCTCCGGCCGTTACGATCAGCGCGGCGTCGTCGCAGCCGCCGGCATCGCCGCCGGGATCGAGCATGCCGTCCATTGTCGAATTGGCGAAGCGGCGTCATACCGTGATCGTCGAGCTGGATCCGCCTCGCGACCTCGACATCGCGAAGTTTATGCAGGGGGCGGCGGCGCTGAAGGCGGCGCATGCCGACGCGCTGACGATGGCGGACAATTCGCTTGCCGTTACGCGGATGAGCAATATCGCGCTCGCGACGCTCGTCAAGGAGCGGATCGGCATTCGGCCGCTTGTCCATATCGCCTGCCGCGACCGCAACCTGATCGGCACGCAGTCGCATATGATGGGATTAGGCGCGCTCGGGATCGATCATGTGCTTGCCGTTACGGGCGATCCGGCTAGATTCGGCGACTTGCCGGGCGCGACCTCCGTCTACGATATGACGTCGTTCGAGATGATTAAGATGATTCGGCAGTTGAACGACGGGATTGCCTTCTCGGGCAAGCCGCTGAAGCAGCAGGCAAGCTTCATCGTCGGCGCCGCGTTCAATCCGAACGTCAAGCATTTGGACAAAGCGGTCGCAAGGCTGGAGAAGAAGATCGCGTCCGGCGCGCATTACATTATGACGCAGCCCGTGTACGACGCCGCGCTGATCGAACGGATGGCCGAGGCGACGAAGCATATCGACGTGCCGGTCTTCGTCGGCGTCATGCCGCTTGCCAGCGGACGGAACGCCGAATATTTGCACAACGAGGTGCCGGGCATTCAATTGTCGGACGACGTCCGCAGGCGAATGGCCGGACTTGAGGGCGAGGCGGGCAGAGCCGAGGGCATTCGGATCGCCACCGAGCTAGTCGACGCCATTATGCCGCATTTCAACGGCATCTATCTTATGACGCCTTTCATGTTCTACGAGATGACGGTCAAGCTGACCGAGCATGTGTGGACGAAGACGGGGCGGTTTACAATCGAAAACGACAGCGGCTAGCGCATGGCAGCCGCGGTATTCGGCCGATTTCGGAGCATGCCGCCGGAATCGGCCGAAATGTTGAAAAATAGCTTGTGAGAAACAATAAAATCCTTTAAAATAGATAAACAATGCACGTGCCATGCTTTTTTTACCCTTCAGGCGGTAGCGGCAGCGTTCATTTCGAACGGAAACACAGGTTGCCCGGCGTGTCAGGCTGGGTGCGCTGCGTATGTTACGAAACTTTTTCGTCAACAATAGTGCAGGGTTCTGCCAATCTTTACTTTATCCGGCAGCAGCAGCGCATATCGTTCCGAATCATAGCAAGCACTATCATTAATCAGCAGTTGCATGTGGAGTACCGGAGGGGGAACCTGATATGGCAATCAAGCTCATTAATATCGGATTCGGTAATATCGTTTCCGCCAATCGGATCATCTCGATCGTCAGTCCGGAATCGGCGCCGATCAAGAGGATTATCCAGGAAGCGCGCGACCGTCATATGTTGATCGATGCGACATATGGCCGCCGGACGCGTGCGGTCATCATTACGGACAGCGATCACGTTATTCTATCCGCCGTTCAGCCGGAGACAGTGGCGCATCGATTATCCGTCAAAGATGACGATCATGACGAATAGTACGGGGAGTCTTATGAACAGAGGATTGTTAATCGTATTGTCCGGCCCATCCGGAGTCGGCAAGGGCACCGTCTGCGCGAATTTGCGGCATCGGATGCCGGAGCTTGTATATTCCGTGTCGGCGACGACTCGCGAGCCGCGGCAAGGCGAGATTAATGGCATCAACTATTTCTTCAAATCGCGGGAACAGTTCCAAGATATGATCGCGAACGACGCGCTGCTGGAATGGGCCGAGTACGTCGGCAATTTTTACGGCACGCCGTGCGATTTCGTCGAACGTACGCTTGCTTCCGGCAAAGATATTATTCTTGAGATTGAAGTGCAGGGCGCATTGAAAGTGAAACAGAAGTTTCCGGAAGGCGTCTTTATTTTTTTGATGCCGCCTTCGCTCGACGAGCTGAAGCAGCGCATTACCGGGCGCGGCACGGAAGCGGCGGACGTTATCGATCACCGCATGAACGTCGCCGTCGAAGAGATGAACCTGCTTCGCCATTATGACTATGCGGTCGTTAACGACGAGATCGACGCCGCATGCCAGCGCATTCAGAGCATTATTACCGCAGAGCATTGCCGTGCGGACCGTAAACTCGCCGTACAGCCCCAGATGCCCGCTGCTTCAGAGAAAGCTTAGATGAGGTGAGAGTATGCTATATCCGTCCATTGACGAAATGATTGAGAAAGTAGACAGCAAGTACAAGCTCGTTGTCGCCGCTTCGAGACGCGCTCGCATGCTGCGCGAAGGAGCGAAGCCGGAAATTCGCAACGCGAAGTCGCACAAGCATGTTGGCGTCGCGCTGGAAGAGATTTACCACGACTTGCTCGTCGTGGAATCGGTCGACATTCCGCCATCCAAGTAAGCAAGCGCGGCAGCAGCGACTTGGCTGCCCGCGCTCGAAACGCGCCAAGCTCGCGATATAACGGCCGAACATTAAAGGCGGCAAAAAGTGACAACCGGATTGCGGTTGTTATTTTTTTGTTTCCGGAGGGAGTGAGGATCGCATGAGGGGAAAGACGATTATTCTCGGCATAACGGGCGGCATTGCCGCTTACAAAGGCGCTGCGCTGTGCAGCAAGCTCGTACAGGCGGGATTCGACGTGCATGTCATTATGACGGAGGGCGCGTGCAAGTTTATTACGCCGTTGACGCTGCAGACGCTGTCCCGCAATCCGGTCTATACCGATACGTTCGACGAACGGGACCCTTCCGTTGTCTCGCATATTGACTTGGCCGACAAGGCGGATCTCATTCTCGTCGCGCCCGCGACGGCGAATACGATCGCGAAGATGGCAGCCGGCATTGCCGACGATATGCTAAGCACGACGCTGCTGGCGGCGACATGCCGAATTGTCGTTGCGCCTGCCATGAACGTACATATGTATGACCACCCTGCCGTCGTGCACAATCTTCGCGTGCTGTCGGCGCGTTCGGTTATGTTCATCGAGCCGGAGACCGGCCAGCTCGCCTGCGGCTATGTCGCGAAGGGCAGACTGGCGGAACCGGAGACGATCGTCGCGGCGGTAGCCGATATTATGGCCGAGGACGAGCGCAAGCCGCTCCTTGGCAAGAAGGTGCTTATAACGGCGGGCGGAACGGTTGAGCGGCTCGATCCGGTCCGCTATTTGACGAACGATTCTTCCGGCAAAATGGGATTTGCGCTGGCGGAAGCCGCGCGCGATTACGGCGCTGAAGTGACGATTGTCGCGGCGCGGACGAGCGCTGCTCCGCCGAACGGGGTGGCGGTCGTCCGCGTCGAGTCGGCGCAGGATATGTTGGACGCCGTACTGGCGCGGTTCGATTCGGCCGACCTCGTCGTGAAAGCGGCGGCTGTCGCCGACTATCGTCCGGTCGTGCGCGCCGCGTCCAAAATCAAAAAATCGGGCGACCGTCTTATGCTGGAGCTGGAGAAGACAACCGACATATTGCAGACGCTCGGCGAAAGAAAGACGACGCAGTATTTGATTGGTTTCGCCGCAGAGACGGGCGACTTGGACCATTATGCGATGGACAAGCTGCAGCGCAAACATTGTGACATGCTTGCGGCCAACGACGTCAGCGAGGAAGGCGCAGGCTTTAATAAGGATACGAATATTATTCGTCTGTACGATCCATCCGGGCTTATCGAAGCGCTGCCGATGATGGCCAAGCGGGATGCCGCCCGCCGAATGCTGGCGATTGCCGCGCAGCGAATGGCCGACCGGGAGGGCAAGGAGGCGGACCGATGATCGCAAGAGTCATCGTAGACGTCCCAAGCAGACAGACGGACCGGCCTTTCGACTACGAGGTGCCGGAAGAGCTGCAAGGCTGGGTCGAAGCGGGCAGCAGGGTCGGCGTTCCGTTCGGCGGCCGGGTGCTGCAAGGGTTCGTCATCGGTCTGGCGGATCTGGATACGGCGGAGGTTGACCGTTCCCGTTTGAAGCCGGTCGCGGAGCTGCTTGATCCGCTGCCGCCGCTGCGCCCCGATCTAATCGAATTGGCGGGTTGGCTCAGCGACAAATATTGCTGTACGCTCATCGCGGCGCTTCAAGCGATGCTGCCGGCTGCGCTGAAAGGGAAGGCGGAGCGGTATGTGAGATGGAGCGAATCGTTCGAAGCGAGAGAGCCGGAGGCGGCTAATGCGGTGCTGCTGCCGGACGGGATGCGGGAGTGGCTGAAGAAGAGCGGAGCGGTGAAGCTCGATTCGATGCGCGACCGGTTTCCGGGCGCCGGAGAATATGTAAAGGCGGCCATACGGATCGGACTGCTGGAAGAACAGGTAGCGATTAAAGACAAGGTCGGCATTCGCAAAGTGCTGACCGTATTCCCGCCGGCCGATCGGGAAGCGGCCGAGGCTGCGCTGGCCGAGTGGCCCGCCCGTTCCGCGAAGCAGCGCGACATTCTGGCGCATATGCTGCTGCAAGGCGCTCCCGTCGCGATGCAGCGGCTGCTGGCCGATACCGGCTCGACGGCTGTGACGGTAAGAGCGGTGGCGGACAAAGGCTGGCTGTCGCTGCGCGAGGTGGAGACCGGGCGCGACCCGTTCGCCGGCCGATCGTTCAAACGGACGGAGCCGCTGCCGCTGACGGAAGGCCAGCGGCTCGTGCTGACGCATATCGTGGCGTCGGTCGATGCGCGGGAGCCGAAGCCTTTTCTGTTGCACGGCGTTACCGGCAGCGGCAAGACGGAAGTGTACTTGCAAGCCATTCAGCGCTGTCTGGATATGGATCGGCAAGCGATCGTGCTCGTGCCGGAAATTTCGCTCACGCCGCAAATGGTCGAACGGTTCAAAGGCCGGTTCGGCGATGCGGTAGCCGTTCTGCACAGCCGTCTGTCGCAGGGCGAGCGCTACGACGAGTGGCGCAAAATACGCGAGCGCCGGGCGCAGGTTGCCGTGGGCGCTCGCTCGGCCATCTTCGCGCCGTTCGAATCCATCGGTCTCATTATTATCGACGAGGAGCATGAATCGAGCTACAAGCAGGAGGAAAGCCCGAAGTATCATGCCCGCGACGTTGCCGTGAAGCGCGCGAGGCAGCACGGCGCAGCCGTCGTGCTCGGCTCCGCGACGCCGTCGCTGGAGTCGTATGCGGCCGCGACGGCCGTTCGGTCGCCTGCGGGGGCCGGCGCGGCGGCCGCGCCTTCGCTGCTGGCGATGCCCGATCGCGTGGCGGGCCGTCCGATGCCGCCCGTTGCCGTCGTCGACATGCGCGAGGAGCTGCAAGCGGGCAATCGCTCGATGTTCAGCCGCAAGCTGCACGCAGCGCTGGCCGATCGTCTGGAGCGGCGCGAGCAGTCGGTGCTGCTCCTTAATCGGCGGGGCTATTCGACTTTCGTGATGTGCCGGTCATGCGGCTATACCGCGACATGCCCGCACTGCGACATATCGCTTACTTATCATCAGAAGACTCGCGTGCTTCGCTGCCACTACTGCGGTCATTCCGAAGGAGCGCCCTCCAAGTGCCCGTCGTGCGAAAGCGAGCATATCCGGTTCTTCGGAACGGGAACGCAGCGCGTCGAGGAAGAGCTGGCGAAGCTGTTTCCCGGCATCCGGGTCATCCGGATGGACGTCGATACGACGACGGAGAAAGGCTCCCACGAGAAATGGCTCAAGCTGTTCGGCGAGCGCAAGGCGGACGTGCTGCTCGGTACGCAGATGGTGGCGAAAGGGCTCGATTTTCCGTATGTGACGCTTGTCGGCGTCGTTGCGGCGGACACGTCGCTGCATCTTCCCGATTTCCGCTCGGCGGAGCGGACGTTCCAATTGCTGACGCAGGTGGCCGGACGTGCGGGACGGCACGAACTGCCGGGCGAAGTCGTCATTCAATCGTATGCGCCCGAGCATTATGCGATTCAGACGGCGCAGCACCACGATTACGAATCGTTCGTTCGCGAGGAGCTGTCGCATCGGCGGGCGATGGGCTATCCGCCGTACTGCCGGCTCATTCTGGTGACGATGTCGCACGAGCAGCTTCCGCTGCTGACCGATGTCGGCGAGCGGCTCGCCCAGCGTCTGCGCGACGCGGCGGTTGCGGCCGGCGTTTTCGGCCGGGTGGACGGCATGAGCGGTCCGCGCGCGCTCGACGTGCTCGGTCCCGTAGCGTCGCCGATCGCCCGGATGAAAGATCGCTACCGTTTTCAATGTATGATAAAATATCGGGGTAACGTTGACGCGACCGCCCTGCTGCAAGAGACGATCCGCCCGTTCATGACGGGGACGGAAGGCAGAGGCGTACAGTTCGGTATTGACGTCGATCCTCATATGATTTTATAAATGGTTCGTTTAATCATCCAGAAGGAAGGGAACTGACATGTCGATTCGTATTATTGTAAAAGATCCGGACCCCGTGCTGCGCGAGGTTGCGAAGGAAGTAACAAAATTCACGCCGAACCTGCACAAGCTGCTGAAGGATATGGCGGAGACGATGTACGACGCGGAGGGCGTCGGCTTGGCCGCGCCGCAGGTCGGCATTTCGAAGCGCGTGATCGTCGTCGACGTGGGCGACGAGACGGGACTGATCGAGATGGTCAATCCGGTCATCGTATCGAGCGAGGGCGAGCAGCTCGGAGCCGAAGGCTGCCTCAGCATTCCGCATTTGAACGGCGACGTGAAGCGGGCCGACCATATTAAGGTGGCGGGTCAAGACCGCGACGGCAACCCGATCGAGCTGGAGGCGTCGGGCTTTCTTGCGCGCGCATTCCAGCACGAGATCGATCATTTGAACGGCGTGCTGTTCACCGACCTTGCCGAGAGCGTCTACGATATTTCGCAGCAGCCCCGCCGGCGTCGGGACGGAGAGTGATGGTCGGATGAAAATTGTATTCATGGGAACGCCGGGCTTCGCGGTTCCGTCGCTTGAGCGCATTCTCGCGGACGGCTACGAGGTTGCGGCCGTCATTACGCAGCCGGACCGGCCGAAGGGACGCAAGCGCGAGCTGACGCCGCCGCCGGTGAAGGAGGCGGCGCTGCGCCTCGGCATTCCGGTCCATCAGCCGGAGCGGATGCGCAGCGAGGAAGCGATTGCGCTCGTCGAATCGCTCAAGCCGGATCTGATCGTGACGGCCGCATACGGTCAAATATTGCCGCGCGCGGTGCTGGGCGCGCCGCGGCTTGGCTGCATTAACGTGCACGGCTCGCTGCTCCCGAAATACCGGGGCGGCGCGCCGATTCAGCGCTCGATCATTAACGGCGAGAAGGTGACGGGCGTCACGATTATGTATATGGCGGAAGGACTCGATACCGGCGACATGATAAGCCGGATCGAGGTGCCGATCGAAGACGCGGACACCTCGGGCACGCTGTTCGAGAAGCTGAGCGCCGCCGGCGCGGAGCTGCTCGGCCGGACGCTGCCGTCGATCGAGAGCGGCACCGCCGCGGCGGTGCCGCAGAACCACGACGAAGCGACGTATGCGCCGAACCTGACGCGCGACGACGAGCGGATCGATTGGACGAGAAGCGCGCGCCAACTGTACGATCAGGTGCGCGGCTTGTCGCCGATGGCGGGCGCGTTCACGCTGTGGAACGGCGAGCCGTTCAAGGTGTGGCGCTGCGAGGTTGACGGCGCGGCGGGCAGCGGCTCGCTGCCGCCGGGCGCCGTATTGTCCGCCGGGACGGACGGCATCGTCGTGCAGACAGGGGAAGGCGCGCTTCGTCTGCTGGACATTCAGCCGGCGGGCAAGAAAGCGATGGCGGCCGCCGATTGGCTGAAAGGTGCGCGGCTTGAACGCGGCACCGCATTCGGCGGAGGCGCCGAATGAGCCGGCCGGTAAGCGGCGGCAAGCCCGGCGGCGGAGGGCGCAAGGGCGGGAGCGGCAAGCCGAACCCGGCTGCGAAGCCGTCGTCTGTCTCTGCCGCAGCCGGTCAGCAGCGTCCGAAGCGGCGTCCGGCAACGGCGCGCGAGGTCGCGCTGAACGTGCTGGTGAAGGTCGAGAAGGAAGGCGCGTTCAGCAATCTTGCGCTGAGCGGCGCTTTGCAGCAAGCCGAGCTGTCGCGCCCGGATGCGGGACTGGCGACCGAACTGGTGTACGGCACAATCCAGCGCAAGCTGTCGATCGACTGCGCGCTGTCGGAGCTTGCCGCCAAAGGGCTGGCCAAGCTGGAGCCGTGGGTGCTGCAATTGCTTCGGCTGAGCGCCTATCAATTGCTGTTTCTTACCCGCGTTCCGGCGCATGCGGCCGTGAACGAGGCGGTCGCGATCGCGAAGCGCCGCGGCCATGCCGGCATATCCGGCATGGTGAACGGCATGCTGCGCAATCTGCTCCGCCGCAAGGACGAGCTCGCGCCCGAGGCGGCGGCTTCGCAGCCGGGCATCGCGCCGGCGCGGCGCATCGCGCTTCTCCATTCGTATCCCGAATGGCTGGTCGCGCGCTGGATCGCCGCCTACGGCGAAGCGGCGGCGGAACGCATCTGCGCGGCGGGCAACGAGCCGCCGCGCGCCAGCATCCGCGTCAACCGGCTTCGCGCGACGCGGGAGCAGGCGATTGCCGAGCTGGCCGAAGCCGGCATCGAGGCGGAGCGCTCGAAGCTGTCGCCCGACGGCGTCGTCGCCCGGCGAGGCGGCAGCTTGGCCGATACGATCGGCTTCCGCGACGGCAGGTGGACGATTCAAGACGAAAGCTCGATGCTCGTTGCCGGCGCGGCGAATCCGCAGCCGGGCATGACGGTGCTCGACTGCTGCGCGGCGCCGGGCGGCAAGACGACGCATCTCGCGGAGCTGATGAACAACAAAGGACGGGTCGTCGCCAACGACGTTCATCCGCATAAGCGGGCGCTTATCGAGCAGCAGACGGAGCGGCTCGGCCTGTCGTGCGTGGAAGCGGTGACGGGCGACGCGGCCGAGCTGGGCGAGCGGCTGGCAGCCGAATCGTTCGATGTCGTGCTGCTCGACGCGCCGTGCTCCGGCTTCGGCGTCATTGCGCGCAAGCCGGAAATCAAATGGACGAAGACGGAGGAGGACGTAGCCGCGATCGCATCGATCCAGGAGCGGCTGCTGGAGGCCGTATCCGGTCTGGTCAAGCCCGGCGGACGTCTCGTTTACAGTACCTGCACGATTGAACGCGAAGAGAACGAGCGGCAGATCGAACGTTTTCTGGGGCGGCATTCCGAATATGAACTGGACGCGCATTGGCCGCCCGAGCTGCTCGAAACGCTGCGCGAATCCGGCGCGGCGGACGAATCGTTCGCCGGCGCGGTGCAACTGCTGCCAAGCCATAACGGAAGCGACGGCTTCTATATCGCGACGCTGGTCAGACGGCCGTAACGGCCTTGTGGTCTGGCATGGGCGTTTGTGGTAAACTATACGACAGCGGATGCGGCGAATCGCGTCCGCCTTATTTTAAGACTTAGGTGTGATAAACTAGATGGCGAAACAAATTGTACTGCCGGAAAAGCCTTTCATATATGACTATACGCTGGAGGAATTGCAGCAGTGGATGAAGGACAACGGCGAACCTGCTTTCCGCGCCGGCCAGTTGTTCGACTGGCTCTACGTGAAAAGGGTGCGCGGCTTCGACGAGATGTCGAACCTGCCGAAGGGGCTCAGGACCAAGCTTGACGATCAGTTCGCATTCGTGACGCTGTCGGAAATTACGCGGTTCGAATCGAAGGACGGAACCGTGAAGTTTCTGTTCGGACTGCACGACGACCATGCGATCGAGACCGTTATTATGCGGCATAATTACGGCAACAGCATCTGCGTCACGACGCAGGTCGGCTGCCGTGTCGGCTGTACGTTCTGCGCCTCGACGCTGGGCGGCTTGAAGCGCAACCTGACGGCGGGCGAGATCGTCGCGCAGGTCGTATGGGCGCAGCAGCTTCTGGACGCGACGGACGAGCGCGTATCGAGCATCGTCATTATGGGCACGGGCGAGCCTTTCGAGAACTATGAGCCAACGATGAACTTTTTGCGTATTATGATTCATGAGAAGGGGCTGAACATCGGCCAGCGGCACATTACGGTGTCGACGAGCGGTATCGTGCCGAGCATATACCGCTTCGCGGACGAGAATACGCAGATCAATCTGGCGATTTCGATCCATGCGCCGAACGATGCGCTTCGCTCGAAGCTGATGCCGGTCAACCGGCGGTTTCCGTTCAACGACGTGATGGAGTCGCTTCGCTATTACATCGCGAAGACCGGCCGCCGCGTAACGTTCGAATACGCGCTCATCGGCGGCGTGAACGACCGTCCGGAGCATGCGGAGGAGCTGGCGCAGGTGCTTCAGGGGTTGCTGTGCCACGTGAACCTGATTCCGGTCAATCACGTGCCGGAGCGCGACTACGTGCGCACGCCGCGCGACGATATTTTCGAATTCCAGCGTATCCTTGAGAGAAACAAAATCAACGCGACGATCCGCAGGGAGCAGGGCCATGACATCGCGGCCGCTTGCGGCCAACTGCGGGCGAAGCATATGGAATCCACGGCGAGGTGATCCGAATTTGATTACGGCTAATCGGACGGATATCGGACGCGTCCGACAAGTAAACGAGGACAGCTATTGGGTGGAGGAGCTCGAAGGCGGCGTAGTCGTAGCCGTCGTGGCGGACGGAATGGGCGGTCATCTTGCGGGCGAGGTTGCCAGCCGGATGACGGTCGATTCGCTCCGCGATTCGCTTTGCGTCATTACGCCCGGCATGCCCGAGCAGCAATGCGAGGCGCTGCTGCGCGAGGCAATCAAGACGGCGAACGAGGCGGTATACGATACGGCCTCGCGCAACGAGCGCTACAGCAATATGGGAACGACGGTCATTATCGCCGTCGTGGACGATGGCCGGGCCGTCGTCGCCCACGTCGGCGACAGCCGCGTATACAAAGCGGGCGCGGACGGTCTGACTCTGCTGACCGACGACCATACGCTGGTGAATGAACTGTTGAAATCCGGACAAATTACGGCCGAGGAAGCAGCCGTTCATCCGCGGCGCAACGTCATTATGCGCGCCGTCGGCACAGATCCGGCGGTAGAGGCCGACGTATCGGCGCATGCGCTGCATCCGGCCGATATTTTGCTGTTGTGCAGCGACGGTCTGACCGATATGGTTAGCCAAGATCAAATGCTGACGACGCTGCAGACCGAGACGATCGATCTTGACGGCAAGGCGGAACGTCTCGTTCAACTGGCGCTCCAGGCGGGCGGCGATGATAATATTACCGTCGTCCTCATGCAAGGCGACGCCGGACAGAAACGGGAGGAGTGACGGATATGATCGGACATGAACTTGGAGGACGCTACGAAATCATATCCCGGATCGGCGGCGGCGGCATGGCGCTTGTCTACAAGGCGCATGACGTGCTGCTGAACCGGAAAGTGGCGGTCAAAGTGTTGCGTCAGCAATTCGTTCACGACGAGGAATTTATCCGGCGCTTCCGGCGCGAGGCGCAATCGGCCGCATCGCTCTCCCATCCGAATGTCGTCAGCATCTACGATGTGGGACAAGAGGACGATGTGCATTATATCGTCATGGAATATGTTGAAGGCAGCAATCTTAACGAAATGATTCACGACAGGGCGCCGTTGCAGCCGGAGGAAGCGGTACATATCGCGGCGCAAATTTGCGACGCGCTGGAGAACGCGCACCAGAATCAAATCATTCATCGCGATATTAAACCTCATAACATACTGATCGGCAAGAACGGCAGAGTGAAAGTAACCGACTTCGGCATCGCGCGCGCCGTTACGGCGTCGACGATTACGCAGACGGGGTCCGTCGTCGGCTCCGTGCACTATTTTTCTCCGGAGCATGCCAAAGGGACGCCGACAGGTGAGAAGTCGGACCTGTATTCGCTCGGCATCGTATTGTATCAAATGCTGACCGGCAAGCTGCCGTTTCACGGCGAAAGCCCGATCAGCGTTGCGCTTAAGCATTTGCAGGAAACGTTCGTCGAGCCGCGCGCGATCAATTCGCTTATTCCGCAAAGCGTCGAGAACGTTATTCTTCGCGCGATGCGCAAAAACCCGAACGAGCGCTACTCGTCGGCCGGAGAGATGCTTCGCGATCTTGAAAGCTGCTTGTCGCCGGAACGGCTGCACGAGCCGAAGGCGACGTTCGTCAGCGCTCCGGACTCGGACGATCTGACGGCGACGCGCGTCATGCCGGCGATTCGGCAGAGCGCGGCCGCCGTCCGCGCGGCGTCGGAGGAGCGCGCCGCGCAAGAGCGCACTCCTGCCGCCGCCGGGACGGCGAACACGCAGTCGATCGAATGGGAGGACGAGCCGGCCAAGAAGCGCGGCGCGTGGTGGAAGCGCCCGCTGCCGATGATCGTCGTGACGCTTGCGATTATTGCGGGCCTCTATTTCGGCGTGCGAGCCATCTCGAACAGCTTCGACGTTCCGGAGGTTGAAGTGCCGTATGTCGTCAACATGAGCGAAGAAGACGCGGTCAAAGCGCTCGAAGACGTCGGCCTGCTCGTCGAGCAGCCGGTTATACGAGAGTTTAATCCCGACTTTGAAGCCGGCTTCGTCTACGATCAGTCGAAGGCGAAGATGAAGGTGAAGGAAGGCGCGTTTATTCGGCTGTATGTCAGCAAAGGCACCGAACTGGAGACGATGACCGACTATACGGGCCAATCGCTCAATTCGGCGGTCGAGCAGCTTGGCGCGCTCGGCGTCGAAGCGGTCCGCATCACGAACGAGCAAATATTCAGCGATCAGGACGCGGGAACCATTATCTCGCAATCGCCTGGACCGAACGAGCCGTTCGATCCGAAGATCGCTACGATCAGCTTCAAAGTGAGCAAGGGACAGGAGACGGTCGAAATGCCTCGCCTGATCGGCATGAAGGAAGCCGAGGCGAAGGTGCTGCTCAGCCAGAAAGGGCTGAAGCTTTCGGAAGAGAACATTGTCCGCGAGCCGAGCTATGAAGCGGAAGGCAAGGTTATCGGCCAATTCCCTTATCAAGAAGGCGAGCAGGTCGGCAAAGGAGCCGAGGTATCGATTACGGTCAGCTCGGGCTTGCCGCCGGACGCGCGCCAGCCGAAGCTTAACCTCCTCATATCGCCGGCTCAGGCCGGCACGACAAGCGAGATTCGTATCGTCTATTCGGATGCCACCGGCGAGAACAAAGAGTGGGGCAAGCGCAAAATAAAAGATACGCAGCGGTTCTCCGTCAGCGTCATCGTGTCGCCGAACCAGGATGCGACCGTGACCGTCTTCCGGGACAACAAGCTTGTCGATTCGTTCCCGATTACGTACGATAGCGCGCAAGGCTCCGCGGACCAGACGATTCCGGGTCAAGACGCCCCGCCTCCCGTGACGGAGCAGTCTACGGACGGCGGGACGCAGACGCCGTCGGACCCGGCGACGACGGAGACCGAACCGGCTTCCGGAAACGAGGATCATCAACAAGATGACAATCATGAACACTAACCATTTGCAAGGAACGATTGTCAAAGCGCTCGCCGGCTATTACTACGTTCAGCCTGCCGACCCGCAGGCCGAGACGGTGCAGTGCAGAGCGCGCGGCATATTCAAAAAACGGGGCGTATCGCCGCTTGTCGGCGACCGCGTCGGCTATTCCTTAACCGATAACGGCGAAGGCGCGGTGGAAGAGGTCGCGCCTCGCTCCTCGGAGCTGATACGGCCGCCAGTGGCGAATATCGAACTGGCGGTGCTTGTCTTTTCGGTGACCGAGCCGGAGCTCAGCTTCATCCTGCTCGATAAGTTTCTCGTCCATATCGAGCATGCCGGGCTGGAGACGATCATCTGTTTGAGCAAAAGCGATCTTGCCCAGACGGAAGGAGCGGCCGGCAATTCGGCGCGCGAGGCGCTCAGCCGCGTCAAAGCGGTATACGAGCCGATGGGCTACGAGGTATTCGAGACAAGCTCTCGCGCATCCGACGGCTGCGATCGGCTGAGAGAGCGGCTTGGCGGACGGCTGTCGGTGTTCGCCGGCCAGTCCGGCGTCGGGAAGTCGTCGCTGCTTAATGCAATCGTGCCGGGCCTTACGCTGGAGACGAATGCGATTAGCGACCGGCTGGGACGCGGCAAGCATACGACTCGTCACGTCGAATTGATCGACATTGGCGGCAGAAGCTTTGTGGCCGATACGCCGGGCTTCAGCCAGCTCGATTTCGCAGAGCTTGGCATCGAGGATCTCGGCTACTGCTTCCGCGAAATGCGGGAGCTTGCTCCTTCCTGCAAGTTCAGAGGCTGCACGCATGTGCACGAGCCCGGCTGCGCCGTCCTTCAGGCGCTTGCCGATGGCGGCGTCGATGCCGGACGCCATGCGAATTATGTGCTGTTCATGGAAGAGATGAAAGAGAAAAAGCGGAGGTACTAACGTATGACCATTATCGCGCCGTCGATCCTTTCGGCCGATTTCTCCAAGCTGGGGGAAGATATTCAATCAGCGGAGAAAGCCGGCGGGAATTGGATACATATTGATGTAATGGACGGACATTTCGTGCCGAATATGACGTTCGGTCCGATCGTCGTTCAATCGGTTCGTTCCTATACGAAGCTGCCGTTCGACGTGCATCTCATGATCGAGAAGCCCGAGCAGTACTTGGAGGCCTTCGCGAAGGCGGGAGCGGACCGCATTACGGTGCATGCCGAGGCATGCGTTCATCTGCACCGCGTCGTGCATCAAATCAAAGAGCTGGGGCTTCCCGCAGGCGTCGCTCTTAATCCGGGCACGCCGCTGTCGGCCGTCGAGCCGGTGCTTGACGATCTTGATCTTGTGCTGCTCATGACGGTCAATCCGGGCTTCGGCGGCCAGAAGTTTATACCGCAATCCGTCAATCGGCTGCGTCAGCTTCGCGGCATGCTGCAGGAGCGGGAGCTTGGCCATATGCATGTTCAGGTCGATGGCGGAATCAACGCCGAGACGGCTCCGCTCGTACGCGATGCCGGTGCGAACGTGCTCGTCGCCGGCAACTACGTATTCGGCTCGCCGGATCGGGCTTCGGCGGTTGCATCGCTTCGATAATAAACGTTTGAGGGCGGCCGGCTGCAAGCCGGCTTTTCGTCTAGGAAGAAGGAGGGCGGCGATACGATGAAAAAATTAAGGGATTTGGATGAGGACAGCAAGTCGCGCACCGTACTGTTCATCGCTTTATTCAGCTTTTTATGCGGTCTTTGCCTGGCGTTGTTCGCCTCGATTCCAGGGCCGATTCATTTCGTGTTTTCTTTGCTTGCTTTTATTATCGGCCTGCGCGTCTTCGGCAGAGTGGACCGATTGAAGCCGCGCATTTGGTTCGTCGTCATTTCTATCATCTGGTATTTGGTACTGACGACCGTTATTACGATGGTGACTTACTTGCGCGACAACCCGATGCCTGCGGCCAGCTAGGCCCCGAGCGCTGGAATAGGACGACCCGCTTATGCATAGGATGGTTACATGAACGATGGTTCCGCGAAGAATCGAGGTTCCTGCCACCTAGTGTGCGTATTGAGGCGTCGATCATCCGATGAGCGCGTTTGAGGAGGGATGAGGCATGAAATTTTACACGATCAAGCTGCCGAAGTTTCTGGGCGGTTTCGTCAAGGCCATCTTGAATACGTTCCAAAAAAACTAACTGCGACCGAGCCGGGCGATAGTACGATCGTGGAACAATGACGATGAGGGGGTGTTCCGAACGCGCCACCTGGGAGCATACCCTCTTGCGTCGCATGCGCATCCGGTTTCTTGCACGATAATGATGACGATTTATAAACCGCCTGTATTCCGCTTGACGATGGAATGCAGGCGTTTTGTATTGCTGTCGCCTACGCGTCATCCGCGCAGGAACGGGACGCGTCGCCGGGCTCTCAAGACGCGACAAAAAGACCGCGCCCTTGGACGCGGTCTTCCGGTTAAGTACGGCCAAGCGGCCGGCCTTATTATACGCGGGTTACTTTACCCGATTTCAGCGCGCGGGCGCTAACCCATACGCGTTTCGGTTTGCCGTCGACGAGGATACGCACTTTCTGTACGTTAACGCCCCAAGAACGACGGTTCTTGTTGTTCGCGTGGGAAACGTGGTTGCCCGTGCTTGGCGCTTTACCCGTAATTGCACATTTGCGAGACATGGATACACCTCCTTAATCGACGCGGAGCATACGGCTTACGTAAGATCCGCTCACTTGCGGAGCATAGCAGCATGGAAAGCATCCGCTGAATGTCACTGGTCATACGTCGTCATTATAAATGGCTTCCGATAAGAAGCGCATATAAACATACTCGAGTATCGTATCACAATTATCTTTTCTTTGTCTAGTCCCGCACTCAAGCATTTCAACGGGATTTCAGCCGATTGCAACGATGTAAGTATAGCTTCTTGTCGATAATCAGTGTAAAATGTCGTTAACACGCTCTTATTTCCATTACATGAGCGTTTGCGGGGCTATACCGCCGTATACGGCCGGAATCGTGCGCCGGATGCGAAGATTCGTGCGAATGTTGCTGCAAGGGCAGCGCTATGTTCTTGCATGGATGCGTTTTCATCATGGAATGCGCGCCAAGCCGCGGAGCTTCTTCATTATCGACACCGTTTATAGTACAATGGTTGAAAACGTCCACTTTTTAGAGATGTTACGAGGAAAAGGAGCGAGTTTCCATGCCACTGCAGCTTAGCACCGAGCTCGGAAAAGTAATGATAACGGATAATTGCATCGCGGTCCTTGCGGGCTCTGCGGCGCTGGAATGCTACGGGCTGGTCGGCATGGCTTCCCGCAAGCAGTTGAAGGACGGGATTGCCGAGCTGCTTGGACGGGACAACTTGTCCCGCGGCGTCGAAGTCCGGCATGAGGATGAGCGCCTGCACATCGATCTGCACATTATCGTAAGCTACGGCACCAAAATATCCGAAGTCGCGCATAATATTCAAACAAAGGTCAAATACGTGCTCAACGATGTTATCGGTCTGGAAGTCGACCAGGTTCATATATTTGTGCAGGACGTGAGGGTACTTAAGTAGGCGGGAAGGGGAATCTTTGTTGAGCAAGCGCATGATTAATGGAAACGATTTTGCCCGTATGGCGGCAGCCGGGGCTGAACATCTGCACCGCAACGCGGAGCGGGTGAATGCATTGAACGTATTCCCGGTGCCGGATGGCGATACCGGAACGAATATGAATCTGACGATGGCCTCGGGGATAAAAGAGCTGCAGAGCAAGCCTTCGCCGCATCTCGGCAAGGCGGTAGAGGCGCTGTCCAAGGGGCTGTTGATGGGCGCGCGGGGCAATTCCGGGGTCATTTTGTCCCAGCTGTTCCGCGGGTTTGCCCGGTCGCTTGCTTCGGTGGAGCAGGCCGATGCGATGCAGTTGGCCGCGGCGCTCCAGCACGGCGTCGACTTGGCTTACAAGGCGGTCGTGAAGCCGGTCGAGGGCACGATTCTAACCGTTGCGCGCGAAGCCGCGAAACATGCCGTTCAAATCGCCCGCCGCGTCGGCAGTGCGGACGAGCTGATGCGCGAAGTGCATGCGAAAGCGTACGACGCGCTGCTGCGGACGCCCGATCAATTGCCGGTGTTGAAACAGGTCGGTGTCGTCGATTCCGGGGGCCAGGGACTCGTCTATATTTATGAAGCATTTATGCGGGCATTGTCGTCGGAGGCGACGGTGGACGAACCGTTCGTCACGGAGGCGGCAATGCCGGAGGATGTCGGCATGGCGGATCGTCTTAATGCCGCGCGTCCGGCTAGCCCGATCGCCCGTCAAGCGTCGGCGCAATCGCGTCTGGCGACGGAAGATATCGAGTTTCTGTACGATATGGAATTTTTTATCGACCGGACCCGGGCGGCCCGCACGGCGCCGGCGTTCCATGAAGGACGGTTCAAGGATGCGCTGGCGAAGGACGGCGATTCCATTATTATTATCGAGAGCGATGATATTATTAAAGTTCACGTGCATTCGCGCAAGCCGGGCGACGTCCTTAATCGGGCGCTGCCGTATGGCGAATTGATCGATATACGCATCTTGAATATGCGAGAGCAGCACCGCGACTTGCTTGAAGGCGAGGAGGAGCTGTCCGGATACGAAATGTCGGAATCCGATTCGCTTGCGGCAGCCGAAGTGCTGACGGGAGGCGCCGCTCCTCAGACGGTACCGCCCGAGCAGGTATATGAATATGCGCCGTACGGCATTATTGCCGTTGCGATGGGCGAGGGCATTGCCGATATTTTGCTCGACAACAATGTCGATATCGTACTGTCGGGCGGCCAGACGATGAATCCGAGCACGGAAGATTTCGTGAAAGCGATCGAGGCGCTGCCTGCGGAACATATTTTTCTGCTGCCGAATAACGGCAATATCATTTTGGCGGCGGAGCAGGCTGCCGAGCTGTCGGGCCGTAGCGTATCGGTCATTCCGACCCGCACGGTGCCGCAAGGACTTGTCGCTGCGCTGGCATTCCGCGACGAGGAGTCGCAGGAGAGAAACGGCGAGTTCATGAAGCGCGCCGCCGAATCGGTCCGCTCCGGCCAAATTACGCAAGCGGTTCGCGATACGTCGATCGACGGGGTGGCGATTCGCGAAGGCGATTTTATCGGCATTCAAGAGAAAGCGATCGTCGTCTCGACCGCCGATATGGCGGAAGCGTGCCGGACGCTGCTTGGAAGCATGCTGGAGCCGGGCGGCGATCTGATTACGGTGCTGACCGGAGAAGATTCCGAGGAAAGCGTCACGAAGCAGATTGCCGCCTGGATTGAAGCCGAGTATCCGGGCGTAGAGCTTGAAGTGCTGGAGGGCGGACAGCCGCTCTACCCGTACGTGTTCGCAATCGAGTAGAAAGAGAAGGAGGAGCCGCGAATGTCAACGATTCGAATTGTGACGGACAGTACGGCCGATTTGCCGGCCGAACTGCGCAAGGAACTGGGCATCGAGATGGTGCCGCTTGAAGTATTGTTCGGAGACGAATCGTTCCTGGACTCCGTCACCATCGGACCGGATCAATTTTATTCAAAGCTTGCCCACTCGGATCAATTGCCGAAGACGTCGCAGCCGTCGACGCTTTCGTTCAAGGAGATGTACGAGCGGATATTGGCGGAAACGCCGGGTGCGACCATTATATCCATTCATTTGTCCGCTTCGTTGAGCGGCACGTACCAATCGGCCGTTATCGGCAGTACGATGGTGGAGACGGGGGACGGATCGGAGCCCGACATCACGGTCATCGACTCCAAGTCGGCTTCCATCGGCATCGGCGTTCTCGTCCGGAGGGCGGCGGAGATGGTGCGGCGGGGCTGCTCGAAGGATGAAATCTTGCAAGAAATCGAGCGGCTGCGCGCCGAGACGAAAATTTATTTTCTCGTCGATACGCTCGAATATTTGCAGAAGGGCGGCCGGATCGGCAGGGCGTCGGCCGTGCTTGGCTCGCTGCTGAACATAAAGCCGATATTGGCGATTGACGACGAGGGCTTCGTCGCTTCGGTCGATAAAGTGCGCGGTCAGAAGAAGGCGATGGCGCGTATTCTCGAGCTGTTGGGCCAATCGTTCAACGAGCAGGAGCCGCTCGTGATGACGATCGCTTACGCGCAGCGCAGAGAGATGGCGGATGAGCTGGCTGTTATGGTGAAGGAACGGTTTAATATCGCAATGGAACATTTATTCGAGCTCGGCCCGGTCATCGGCACGCATGCCGGTCCCGGCACGGTCGGCCTTTTTATGCATAGGGTGTGAGAGCAATGAAGCTGGATCAAATACCGGTCCGGCAAGTAAAGGGCGTGAGCGCGCAGAAGGAAGGCGAGCTTCACGCCTTTGGCGTACGTACGGTGGCCGACTTGCTGGACTATTATCCGTTCCGGTATGAAGATTACCGACTGCGGGATTTGACGGAAGTGAAGGACGGGGAAAAAGTAACGGTTCAAGGGTTTATTCGCAGCATGCCGGCGCTTGCCCGATTCGGCCGCGCCAAAAACCGGATTACGTGCAAGGTGGAAGTCGATCATTTTCTTGTGACGGCGGTATGGTTCAATCGCGCGTTTCTTCAGGATCAACTGACGCTTGGCCGCGAAATTACGCTGACCGGCAAGTGGGACGGACAGCGGCATCAACTGACGGTGTCGGAGTCGGAATTTCCGGATCGGGGCAAAGCCCGCACCGGAACGCTGCAGCCGGTCTACTCGATCGGCGGCGGATTAACGCAGCCTTGGATGCGCAAGACGATCGGACAGGCGCTCGTGCAGTTCGGCGATCTGATCGAGGAGAGCCTGCCGGCATCGTTTATCGCGAAGCATCGGCTTATGCCGCGGCGCAACGCCATCATGCTTATTCATCATCCGGATGGCGCGTCGGAAGGGCAAGCGGCACGCCGGAGGCTTGTGTATGAGGAACTGTTCTGGTTCCAGTTGAAGCTGCAAGCGTACCGTTCGCTCAATCGCGAGCGCGGAGACGGGATGGCGTTCCCGATCGACAGCGCCGTCATCCGCGAGTTCGCGGCGAAGCTTCCATTCGAACTGACCGATTCCCAGAAGAAGGTCATTAATGAAATTACGCAGGATATGCGGCATAAGCACGCCATGAACCGGCTGCTGCAGGGCGACGTCGGCTCCGGCAAAACGGTTGTGGCGGCGACGGCGTTGTATGCGGTCGTCAAGACCGGTCATCAGGGCGCGCTGATGGTGCCGACGGAAATATTGGCCGAGCAGCACATGCGCTCGCTGCAGCGGCTGTTCGAGGGGACCGGCGTAGAGGTCGGACTGCTGACCGGCAGCCTGACGGCTCGCAAGCGGCGCGACGTGCTGGCCGGGCTGCAAATGGGCCTGATCGACATTGCGATCGGTACGCATGCCCTTATACAGGATGACGTGCAATTTCGTTCGCTCGGGCTCGTTGTGACGGACGAGCAGCACCGGTTCGGGGTCAATCAACGCAGCGTGCTGCGGCGCAAAGGGTGGAATCCGGACGTGCTGACGATGACGGCGACGCCGATTCCGCGCACGCTGGCCATCACGGCTTTCGGCGATATGGACGTGTCGGCGCTGAAAGAGCGGCCCAAAGGACGCAAGGCGATCAAGACCTATTGGACGAAGCCGTCCGCAATGGACCGCGTATTCGAATTTATCGAGCGGGAAGCGGCGCAGGGTCGTCAGGCGTACGTTATCTGCCCGCTCATCGAGGAGTCGGAGAAGCTGGATGTGCAGAATGCGATCGAGATGCATGCGACGATCGCGATGTCTCTGCCTGCGTTGAAGGTGGGGCTGCTGCACGGGCGGATGACGACAGCCGAGAAAGACGAGGCGATGCGCGCGTTCGGCGCGAACGAGACGCAGGTGCTGGTCGCGACGACGGTCGTGGAGGTCGGCGTCGACGTTCCGAATGCGACGCTTATGGTCATTATCGACGCGGAGCGGTTCGGCCTGTCGCAGTTGCATCAGTTGCGCGGACGCGTAGGCCGCGGCGAGCACCAGTCGCACTGCATCCTTGTCGCCGATCCGAAGTCGGAGACTGGCCGGGAGCGGATGAAGGTGATGACGGAAACCGACGACGGCTTCGAGGTGGCGCGTCGCGATCTCGATCTGCGGGGACCGGGCGATTTCTTCGGCACGAAGCAGAGCGGCGTACCGGAATTCAAGCTGGCGGATATGGTCGCCGACTATGAGACGCTGGAGCAGGCGCGCGAGGATGCGGCGGAGCTGGCGGGCGGAGCGGACTTCTGGACGACTCCGGAATTCGCGTCTTTGCGTCAGCGGCTGCTGCAGGACCCGTTGTTCCAAGGAGAACAGCTCGATTAATGGTGGCAACTTCCGGTGCCGTCCGGCATATGTATAAGCGATTGCCACTTGCGGGGCCGATCGCCGCGCTGCCTGCTGGAGGTGCTTCACATGAGCTATCAGAAATACGGGATCCGTCCGGATTTGGTCGAAAGAGTCAAATTCAAATTAAAAAATCCGATCGTTAAGGACCGGATGAAGCAGATGCTTGCGAACGTCACCAAGTACGATTTGCAGGATCGCGCCAAAGTGCGCAAGCTGGTGAAGTCTGCTGCCGCCGTTCTGTCGGAGAAGCTGACGGAGACGCAGGAGGATCAGGTTATCGCGTTCGTGCTCGGTCAGAAGATCGACCCGAACAATACGTTTCATCTGCTCAAGCTATGGGCGGCCTTCCGGTAACAAGTATGCCGGTCGAGTGCCTATCGCCCAGCGGATGATCTGAGGCGGCCCAGGGGGCCGCCTTTGTTCGCTGCTTGCAGTTCAACGCAAGGTTTCCAGCGGCTCGATCAACGAGGGGGTATCGTTGCGCACGCTGCCGACCGCAGCCGATACCGGGTACGCTTCCATGAGTGACTCGTCGAACGGCTCGAACAGTCGCTGAAGCCGCTCGGGATTATGTACGGTCCGGTCCAGCCAGAGCGCCTCGTCTTCCGGTCGGAGCAGCACCGGCATCCGGTTGTGAATCGGCGCCATCAGTCCGTTCGGCGTCGTCGTAAGCACGGTGCAGGTGTTCAGCTTCGAGCCGTCCGGCGCAAACCACGTCTCATACAGGCCGGCCATCGCGAACGGTTTGCGATTTTTTAACACGATGCGTATCGGCTGCTTCGAGCCGTCCGTCTGCGTCTGCCATTCATAGAAGCCGTCAGCCGGGATAAGGCACCGCTTCCGGCGGAGCGCATCGCGGAAAGCGGGCTTGTCCGCCGCGCTTTCCGCCCGTGCGTTCAGCATTTTGGACCCGATCTTCGGATCGTCCGCCCAAGGCGGCACGAGCCCCCATTTCAGCTCGCCTAGCCGATTTGTCCGTCCGTCGTTTACGACGGCCATGACGAGCTGCCCCGGTGCGATATTGTATTTGGGCTGGTAAAAGGGCACAGTCGTCTGACCGATCATAAACCGCAGCATCATCTCCTCCAGCGACAAGATAAGGGTATATCGTCCGCACATTCGGTTTTCCCCCTTTCCCGACTATCGTTCCATCCCATTTCCTGTTTCTATTATACATGGCCATCGGTTGTTTAGCTCGCGGCATTCGGGCGGATACTACAGGAAGCCGCGAGAGGTAAAAACGGCGGAGTAAGCATCTGGGCAAGCCACTTAAATTGGGGAGAACGGCGACGGGGTAAGCATCCGGGTGAGTTGCTTAATTCGGGGGCAGGCTTTAGGCGTATAGGAGAGACGCCTAATCTGGCTGCACATAGGCTTGCGTATGAATAAGAGTCACGGCGGAGCACTTGGAGCAGCACATTTTATTGAATTCAGCATGATCGGGACGAAATAAAGGTCTCTCAGGGGGACTTAGTTACTGGAATGAAGAGAGAACGGCGGAGTAAGCGTCTGAGCGAGACACTTAATTTGGAAGAACGGTAATAAGCGTCTGGGCAAGCCACTTAAATTGGGGAGAACGGCGGCGGGGTAAGCATCCGGGTGAGTTGCTTAATTCGAGGGCCGGCTTTAGGCGTACAAGTGAAACGCTTAATCTGGCCGCACATAGGCTTGGCGTATAGATAAGAGTCCCGGCAGAGCACTTGGAGCAGCACATTTTATTGAATTCAGCATGATCGGGACGAAATAAAGGTCTCTCAGGGGGACTTAGTTACTGGACTGAAGAGAGAACGGCGGAGTAAGGGTCTGAGCGAGACACTTAATTTGGGAGAACGATGTAATAAGCATCTGGGCAAGCTACTTAAATTGGGGAGAACGATGTAATAAGCATCTGAACAAGCCACTTAAATTGGGGAGAACGGCGACGGGGTAAGGATCCGGGTGGAGTTGCTTAATTCGAGGGCCAGCTTTAGGCGTACAAGTGAAACGCTTAATCTGGCCGCACATAGGCTTGGCGTATAGTAAGAGTCACGGCGGAGCACTTGGAGCAGCACATTTTATTGAATTCAGCATGATCGGGACGAAATAAAGGTCTCTCAGGGGGACTTAGTTACTGGAATGAAGAGAGAACGGCGGAGTAAGGGTCTGAGCGAGACACT
>Ga0160492_100090_pt1 | contig 88020 bp, 86 predicted proteins | sample DID2MG_FD_108258 | JGI IMG/M metagenome (GOLD analysis project Ga0160492, IMG submission 108258) | Enriched soil microbial communities from UW Madison campus, WI, USA - DID2877_E24_FP2 MG | ecosystem: Environmental > Terrestrial > Soil > Unclassified | place: USA: Madison, Wisconsin | collected... | reverse complement strand
ATTTCTTTCTTTTCCTGCAGGGCAATCCTTATGTGAAAGACTATTTATCCGACGTATTGCTGTTTGCCGGGGCGGTATTGTCGTTCTTCCTGGCGGTGCGGCTGAGCAGGCGTTTTATCCGCCAGCACCGCATTCTCTCGCAAAAAACATTTGCGCCTACCGAACAAATGCATATCCGCAAAGCTTATCCCGCAGACGTCCGGCTGATACATGGCCTTGCGCATAAAATATGGCCGGCCACCTATTCCTCCATTCTCAGCATCGAGCAGAGTAATTACATGATGGAAAAAATGTACAGCGAGGAATCCTTGCAGCGCGACATGCAGGAAGGGAAAGAATACATTCTTATCTACGACGGTGTGGAAGTAGTGGGCTTCGCTTCTTATGGGTGGACGGCTCCCGGCGTCACCAAACTTCACCGGATCTATTTTTTACCACAGGTACAGGGAAAAGGATTTGGCAAACAAACCATCGAGCGCATCAGCGCTGCCGTTGTAAAAGCCGGTGGTCACAGTCTGCAACTGAATGTAAACCGCCACAACCCCGCAAAGGGATTTTATGAAAAAATAGGTTTCACTGTTATCCATGAAGAAGACATTGACATAGGAAACGGCTTCTTTATGAATGATTATGTGATGGAGAAGAGATTAATTTGATCCCGAAGTTTCGGGATTGAAAATTTGAAAATTTGGTAGTTTGATCCCGAAGTTGCTGGGGTTAAGGATTTGCAGGCTGAGGTTCCGAAGCTGGTGGCTAAGGTCCCGAAGCCGGTAGCTGAGGCTCTCGAAGCCGGTAGCTGAGGCTCTCGAAGCTAGTGGCTCTGGATATCCAGCTTGCTCGCAATCTCTGCGCTCATGCCTTCCGCAGATATGCCATATCCGGTAACGAGCACACCTTTATGCCCTCTGTTTCCCTCGATGGCATATACCACCGCTTCATCAGCGGGATCGCTGTTGCCCTCGAAACGATGCACTTCCGTTACTTCAAATTCCTCTGCCTTGTATTTTTCACCTTCACATATCAGGCAATTTTCCGAAGCGTTGAAATCAAGTGTATATCCGCGCTGGCGTAGTCCGTTAGTAGCAGCAGAGACTGTATCGTAGACTGGATGCATAAAGATTGATTTTTTTAAAGATAAAAAAATCAAGTGTGAAAATGTGCCCGCCCTGGGCGGGGCTATGTGGAAATGTGGAAATGAACAGCCACAGCTCCTCAATCGGGAATGGCTGTTTTACTTATAACTTATCAATTTCTCCTTTTTTTGACTTTTGAATTTTGAATTTTGAATTTTGACTTATCCCTAAAGCAGTTGATGCGTCTGCTTGATCACTCCCATCACAAACACACTCTGCACCTGACCCATGTTCTCCACCTGGCTGAGTTTGTCTACATGAAAATGATAATAATCGTCCATATCGGCAGCCATCACTTTGAGCATAAAATCAAACTGCCCTGAGATGTTGTAACATTCGATCACTTCATCGAGTTCGTTGATGGCTTTGATGAAACGGCTGCCTGCATTTTTATTATGCTGCTTGAGCGAGACGTAACAGATTACCATCAGCCGTTTACCTAATTGAGCAGGGTCCAGCAGCGCGGCATATTGCCGGATAACACCGGAGCTTTCCAGCCGTCTGATCCGCTCATGTACGGGCGTGGGGCTGAGGTGCACGGCTTCGGCAATTTCCTTTACCGTCATGCGGGCATTTTGCTGCAACAACCGCAGGATGGCGCGGTCCTTTTCATCCAGTTCTCCGGCCGCGGCGGGTCTTTCTGCTTTTTGAGGAGGTTTGGGCATCGTTTTATAGTTGTTTCCACTACTAATTTACACTAAACTGGCATTTAATACTAAAATATAACGCAAACTATTATATTTTATCCTGGTTAACTAACTTTGCGCCGGCGTTGCCGGAAGCCCGGCCGCTTTTCGTTTTACTACTTAAAAAAACAAAATATGTCTACCGTAACAAAAACGGCGATTGATTTTTCGCTGAAGTACAAAGTGGCTGATATCAGCCTGGCCGAATGGGGCCGCAAAGAGATCCGTCTGGCTGAAGCTGAAATGCCCGGTCTGATGAGCCTCCGTGCCGAATACGGACCTTCTCAGCCCCTGAAAGGTGCGCGCGTGGCAGGTTGTCTGCACATGACCATCCAGACTGCCGTGCTGATCGAAACACTCGTAGCACTCGGTGCTGAAGTAAAATGGAGCTCCTGCAACATCTTCTCTACACAGGATCACGCTGCTGCGGCTATCGCTGCTGCAGGTATCGGTGTGTTTGCCTGGAAAGGCCAGACACAAGCCGAAGCCGACTGGTGTATCGAACAGACATTGTTCTTCGGCGGTGCCGACCGTCCCCTGAACATGATCCTCGATGACGGTGGTGACCTGACCAATATGGTACTCGACGTGTACCCCGAGCTGATCCAACACGTACAGGGTATTTCTGAAGAAACAACTACCGGTGTTCACCGTTTGTATGAGCGCGTGGCCAAAGGCACCCTGCCAATGCCCGCCATCAACGTAAACGACTCCGTTACCAAATCTAAATTCGACAACAAATACGGTTGTAAAGAATCACTGGTTGACTCTATCCGCCGCGCTACCGACGTAATGCTGGCTGGTAAAGTAGCGGTGGTAGGTGGTTATGGCGACGTAGGTAAAGGCTCTGCTGCTTCCCTGTCTGGTGCAGGTTGCCGCGTGATCGTTACCGAAATCGATCCTATCTGCGCCCTGCAGGCTGCCATGGACGGTTACGAAGTAAAGAAAATGATCGACGCCGTTAAAGAAGCCGACATCGTTGTTACCGCTTCAGGTTGCCGCGACCTGATCACCGGCGAACACTTCAAAGCAATGAAGGATAAAGCGATTGTTTGTAACATCGGTCACTTCGATATCGAAATCGATATCGCCTGGCTGAACGACAACTACGGTAACACCAAAGATACCATCAAGCCACAGGTTGACCTGTACAACATCGAAGGTAAAGACATCATCGTACTGGCTGAAGGCCGCCTGGTGAACCTCGGTTGCGCTACCGGTCACCCTTCATTCGTAATGAGTAACTCATTCACCAACCAGACACTTGCTCAGATCGAATTGTGGACCAACCACAAGAACTATGAGAACAACGTGTATGTACTGCCTAAACACCTCGACGAGAAAGTAGCACGTCTGCACCTCGCTAAAATCGGTGTGGTACTGGATGAACTCACTACTGCCCAGTCTGACTACCTTGGCATCGCCAAAGAAGGTCCTTATAAGCCTGAGCACTACCGTTATTAATCTGACCACAGATATAACTCTGCAGAAAAGCCCCGCTATGAAGCGGGGCTTTCTTTTGTTCAGTGAGTTTACTCAGCTAAGCGGAAAATGATAACTGATCGTAGTGACCAGCTTCCGGTCTCCCTGGTGAGAGATGTAGCCGCCGGACGGTCCCGCTACAGTTTGAATGTAGCAGATCCTCGACGCCAGCGCACAACCATTGTAATTGTTGCGCTCCTCTACCTGGAAACAAACTTCGTTGGGGTACAAATCGGCACGGATATGAATATCACCGTTGCGGGCGTTGGTCACGACCGCTGTAAGCAATTCCCTGATGACATGACCGGTTTTCTTCTCGTCTACAAGAATCAGTGGTTCTTCGGGCATTTCATTAATAAGATTGTTCAGGGCACCTTGGCTGTTAACCAGGAAACCGCTTACCAGGTGATCGATCATTCCTTTCAGCGACACCTTGCAAAAAAGCTGCCGCCGGGAATCGGGATAGTTAGTCATAGTCTTGCGGATTTTTGGACTTGGTTTTTCAAAGGATACATCGATTCTTCACAAATGACCTCCCCTTCCGCAGATGGATGAAGCCAGTGGTTTTTCACAGGATGGGATTTTCTAAAAGGATATTGGTTTCTACGGAATTTTCAAAGGGTACTGGATCGACGACTTTTCTTCGGATAAGGATCGTATACTTTCAAAGGATATTGTCTTACAAAGAAACATCAAATCACAGGCCACATCAATAGTTCAGCCTGTCATTAGCGTGTGGTTGCCCAACTACACCGTGTAATGATTTCCAGTAATGTTCATAAGTGTTAACACCGGAACGCATTCAGAATTTAATGAATATCACCCGCTTGACAGAACGGTAAAATGAGCACGTTTCACTATTTTAGCGGTAAGATGTTGCGAAAAGAATCCGCAAAATATTTTATTTGCCTGCTAACCGTACTGTTTTGGTTCAGTGGAACCTATGCGCAGTCGGGAAAAAAACCCAACAACACCAGTGTGCAACTGCCGGCCAGCCAGGTGGCAGCGCTTCAGTTCCTGGATAGTCTCGGACATCTCGACACCAGTAGCCACTGGCCCAATGTTGACCCCGGTCTTTTTCTCGAAAACCTGCGCGTTTTTGCCACTACCCCACTGCGTTTCTATGAAGGGAAGGTGACCAATTTCTGCGCCTATTCCGCGCTTACCTATATTCCGCTGAACTATGACCCGGAAGGTTTTTCACGGTTCATGGTAAAACTCTACCGCGATGGTAAAGCCACCATGGGAAAAGTAGATTTCCGCCCAGGTAAAGCCGTGCGTACCGAAGCCGGACTCATTCGATACAAAGGTGCGCTGGACATCAGCCCTGCCGGGCAAATGTGGTTTCTTGTGCTGGCCGATCATTTCAAAGGTTACCTCAATATCTTCAATCACCGCTTTCACAAGGGTGATGAAAATACACTTTGGGCTTCCACCAACTTTGCGAAGTTCAACCGCATGCTGAGAAGATTGTTTCCTTTTAAAGTACATGCACGCGGAGCGGATATCATACGCCCCTCTATTTCCAAAAACAAAATTTATACATATCTCCGGGAGAAACTTGAAGATGGGCCGGTATTCCTGTACCTGAACAACCGGCTGCTTTACAAAAAAGCACATGTGGTGGCACGCTTCGGCATTCCCACCCACTATGTATTGCTCATGGATATTTATGAGGCCGACAATGGAAAATTGAATATCGTGTACTGGGATTACGGCAGAAAGAGTTTGCAACAGGTAACGCCTGCATTTCTTAAAAAGATCATTTTCGGAATAACATGGTGTACCATCAAAAAAACAAAATAACCACGCTTGCAATTGTGCTGTGCCTGCTCACCGTACTGGTGGGCTGCTCGCCTACGCGCAAGTTCACTGCCAATTACTACCGCGACAACGACGTATTGTTGCAGGATATCCGTCATCAATATAAAAAGCTCTACGAAGAAAAACCCTTCGCGCTGGAATTTCGCGACAGGGATTTCAAGCAGATCGGCTTTGAGATTATGACGGACAGCATCAAATACATTTACAGTTTCAACACGGACCAGTCCAATCTGTCTGATACCCTGAAGCGATATGGCTTCAATGAAAAAGCATTCCATCAACTGATCAGCAGTATGCGCGTGGCACAATGCACCTGGATCAGCAATGTCGATTATTACGAGCTGCGGCAGAAAAAACAATTCGTGTTTATGTCGGTCCGGCACAGTGATCTGGAGTCGCGCTTCAAAGCTGAAAAATATTTTACGCTGGTGTTCTTCGACAGGCCGCAGTTATTCGATGACCGCAGGCGACTGCTCGACCGTACCGATAAAAAGAATTTGCGAAGCATCAACGGCGAAATTTTCTACCGTATCACCGATCGCGTATGTTATGCCTTCACCGGTCATTTTCGTTAATCAACTTTACCATGATCAAAAAACTCACTGTCGTTTCCCTGCTGTGCTGGATCGTATTGAGCGCCTGCAACAGCGGTACCAAAGCAGACCTCCTTATTTACAATGCCGTTATTTATACCGTTGATTCCTCCTTCAGCCGGCAGGATGCCATGGTCATCCGCGACGGACGGATACTAGCAACAGGCACGGCAGAGGAACTAAAAAAGAATTATAAGGCCGACAGCAGCATCGACCTGCAGGGAGGGTTTGTATATCCCGGCTTCATCGATGCACATGCGCATTTTGCCGGTTATGCACAGAGTCTCGGTACGGTCAATCTCGTTGGTACGTCTACCTGGGAAGAAGCGGTGGAACGGACGCGTCAATTTGCTTCGCAAAGACAAGGCAACGATTGGATCACCGGCCGCGGGTGGGATCAGAACAACTGGCCCGGCCAGCAATTTCCCACCAAAGAATTACTGGATCAATATTTTCCCGACCGGCCCGTATTACTCAGCCGTATCGACGGACATGCCGCTATTGCCAACAGCAAGGCGCTTGAACTGGCCGGCGTTAAACCGGGTCAGACATTGACCGGCGGAGATGTAGTGGTTAAAAATGGTACACTAACAGGCTTGCTGATCGATAATGCCGTAGACCTGGTATCGGCAAAAATTCCGGAGATTTCGCCTGCTTATTTCCGCGAACTGGTGCAAAAGGCGGAGAAAAACTGCCTGGCAGTTGGCCTTACAACGATCGACGACTGCGGCCTTTCCATTGCACAAATGGAAGCGTTGAAAAAAATGCAGGATGATCAGCAACTGCAAATGCGGTTATATGTATTACTGAGCGACAGCAAGGAGAACTACACCTATCTGCGCAGCCGCGGCATCATCAAAACTGACCGCATGCATGTACGTGGATTTAAACTGTATGGCGATGGTGCATTGGGTTCGCGCGGCGCCTGCCTGTTGCATCCTTATAGCGATCAACCCGGGCATGTTGGATTTTTATTGAGTAATCCCGCACACTTTGATTCGGTGGCGGCGCAGGCGCAGCTCGACGGATTTCAGTTGTGTACGCATGCGATCGGCGACTCCGGCAACCGCACGATCCTGAATATCTATGGACGTTATCTTATCGGCAAAAACGATCAGCGCTGGCGCATCGAGCACGCACAGGTGGTAAACCAGCAAGACTTTTCTCTTTTTGGAAAATACAGCATCATTCCTTCCGTACAACCTACGCATGCCACGAGCGATATGTATTGGGCCGGTGACCGTCTGGGTACCGAACGACTGAAAGGTGCTTATGCTTATAAACAATTGCTGGCGGAAAATGGGTGGATGCCACTGGGCACCGATTTTCCGGTAGAAGATATTTCTCCGTTTAAAACATTTTATGCGGCGGTGGTGCGCCAGGATGCAAAGGGTTGGCCCGAAGGTGGATTTCAGCGGGAAAATGCGCTTACACGCGAACAGGCGCTCCGGGGCATGACCAGCTGGGCCGCCAAAGCCAATTTCGAAGAAAAAGAAAAAGGCAGCCTGGAAAAAGGCAAATGGGCCGATTTTGTAGTGCTGGATAAGGATCTGATGCAGGCACCGGAAAACGAATTGTTAAAAATTCAGGTCCACCATACATTTCTCGGAGGTAAAAAGTTGTATAGCCGCTAACTACATGTTTCCACAAATGTGGGTAAACGCAAATTGCCACTCCTTCCATGAAGGCAAAAAAGGCGTATTTTTGCGGCTATGACCTGGAACGAAAACAAGTCTGTCCGCATCGCCATCCTCGATCTTAACGACGGTCATGCCAACCAGGGTATGCGTTGTATCCGCCAGATCATCCGTCAATGGAGTGAAGAGAATGAGCTCAACCCCGAGGTTGTGGAATTTGATGTGCGTCAGAAAAATGAACTACCCGATACGTCTTTTGATATTTTCATTTCAAGTGGTGGTCCCGGCGACCCGCTTTCCAGCCGCTTCGACGACTGGGACATTGCCTGGAACCGCTGGCTGAGTGATATGGTGCGCTGGAATGAAAATCCTGCCAATGTGCAAAAGAAACGGGTGTTCTTGATCTGTCATTCGTTTCAATTAGCCTGTCGCCATTTCGAAACAGCGATCGTTACGCGCCGCCGTTCTACTTCGTTTGGTGTATTTCCCGTACACATGTTGCGCGAAGCATACGACGAGCCTGTATTCGATGGTCTCCGCGATCCTTTTTATGCAGTTGACAGCCGCGATTACCAGGTGGTTCAACCCAATCATACCATTCTCCGCAATCTGGGTGCAGAGATCCTTTGTATAGAGAAGAACCGTCCGCATGTACCTTACGAGCGCGCCATCATGGCTATCCGTTTCAACGAGTACATGATCGGTACACAGTTTCATCCGGAAGCAGATGCGGAAGGTATGAGCCTGCATTTACAAAAGGACGACCGCCGTCAGGTGGTAATAGAAAACCACGGCGAAGAAAAACTCAACAGTATGCTGGAACAGCTCAACGATCCTGATAAGATCCGCTGGACCTATGCGCATATTTTACCCAACTTTTTGAATGAAAGTGTTGGCCAGTTGCAATCTGGCGAAGAGGTGATGGCTTAGGGCTAATGTGAAAATATGCAGATGTGTAAATGGAATACACATTTACACATGGTCCCTGCGGAGCAGGGCACATCTACACATTCATAAATAGCGTGCCATCTCCTGCTGATAACCACTGGCCACTTCTCTCGCTTTTTCCGCAAAATCTTCACCGGAAGAAGCGTAGATGATTGCGCGGCTGGCATTCACGAGCAGGCCTACATCTTCGTTCATAGCCTTGGCAGAGATCAGCTCCAGGCTTCCACCTTGTGCTCCCACACCGGGAACGAGATAAAAATGACCCGGGGTCAGTCGACGTATATTGACAAACTCATCTGCTTGTGTGGCACCTACCACAAACATCAGGTTTTCGGGCGTACCCCATGTGGAAACGGTTGTAAGCACTTTTTCATACAACATCGTTTTCCCTTCTGCCGTGTCGAGTGTTTGTAATTCAAAATCTGCAGCGCCTTTATTGGAGGTCAATCCCAATACAATTCCCCATTTCCCTTCATATTGTAAAAATGGTTTCACGCTGTCTTCGCCCATGTAAGGCGCGATGGTTACGGCATCGAAAGGCAGCGTTTCAAAAAATGCTCTTGCATATTGATCGGCAGTATTGCCAATATCGCCACGTTTGGCATCGGCGATGCAGAAATGTTCATTGCCGATGTAACGGACTGTTTTCTCCAGGGCTTCCCATCCTTTGACGCCCGCCGCTTCATAGAAAGCGGTGTTGATCTTGTAGGAAACACAGAGATCGCGCGTGGCATCGATGATCGCTTTGTTGAAAGCAAAAAAAGGATCGGGATCTGTAAGAAGATGTGAGGGTATTTTGGAAAGATCCGTATCAAGTCCGACACAAAGATACGAGCGGCGCTTGCGGATAAGCTCTACGAGTTGCTGCCTGTTCATGGGTTCAAAGATACTAATTTGGCAATTTGAAAATTTGATGATTTGAAAATGGAATTAGTAAATGGTTAGCCCTAATTTTCAAATTGCCAAATTTTCAAATCAGGCGCATCACTCTCTCCTCCACCTCCTCCGACTCCCACCTCTCCTCTATCCCCGGCATACTCATCACCTCCTGCATTATAGCCTCTTGTCTTTGGGCATTGCGCAGCGCATCCGAATAGCGGATGTCCGGACTGAAGGTCACCTGTGTATAGGCAGGCACCCATTTATCCGGATATTTTTCATGGAGGCGTGCCTCGATTTTTTTCTGCAATAAAAATTTCGGATCGGCTGTCCGCTCCCGCATTTCAATAAAATTATTGAGCGCGAGTTCCGCAATGGCATCGGCATCGGTCTTGCGCGACAATTGAAATGCGGGCAACACTTCCTCCCAGTTATCATCGTATTGATCGAGCAACTGGTTCAGCACCACACAATCTTCAAAGCCGCAATTCATGCCCTGCCCGAAGAAAGGCACGATCGCATGCGCCGCATCCCCGATCAGCGAAAAATAATCTTCGCGGATCCAGGGAAAACATTTCACCGTTACCAATGACGAAGTAGGGTTGTGAAAGAATTGCTCTGTGAGATCAGGTACCAACTCCACCACTTCCGGAAATTTTTCTCCAAAAAACTGCGCAACCGCCTCCGGCGTTTTCAATTGTTCAAAAGAAGTATCGCCGGCAAACGGAAAGAACAAGGTGCCGGTAAAACTTCCATCGAGGTTGGGCAACGCGATCAGCATATAGTCTTTGCGTGGCCAGATATGCAGCGCATTTTTTTCCAGTAAAAATGTACCATCCGCGCCGGCCGGTATGGCTATTTCCTTATAACCACAGTCGATGTAAAACTGCTGGTAATCGAACAGGTGATGCTGCGTCATGTGTTGCATGCGCGCAGCAGAGTAAGCACCATCGGCGCCTAAAAAAATATCAAAAGAAGCGATCTCTATCGATTCGTCTTCCCGCTCAAACTGTACCAGTTTATTTTCCCAGTCCACTTGGTGACAGCGGTGGTTGAAATACAATTCAACGCCTTCGGCCTCCGCCAGGTCCATCAGTTTTTTATTCAGTTCGCCGCGCGAAACGGAATTGATGTATTGTCCTTCGCGTCCATAAGGCTGAAAGGCGCGTTTGCCATCGGCAGTATGAATATCGCGGCCATGCATGGGAATAGCGATGGTCTGAACAGCCTCCGCGATACCTACTTCCTGCAACGCACGAATGCCACGGTCGCTCAAAGCCAGGTTGATCGAACGACCGGCCTGCACTTCTTCGCGGCGCATATCACCACGGCGTTCATACAACGTAACGCGGTAACCGCGGCGCGACAGATAAATGGAAAGCAGCGAACCGACCAATCCGGCCCCGGCAATCAATACGTGTTTATCTTTTTCCATATAGTTTTATTGACCGGCCGCCTCTTGCAACAGGTGTCCGAATTTCCAGATGTCTTCAAAACTATTATACAAAGGCACGGGAGCAATGCGTATCACATCGGGTTCGCGCCAGTCGGCGATCACACCGGCTTTCGTGAGATTATCAAACACAGCCCTGCCGTTTTTATGCACGAGCATCGACACCTGGCATCCGCGCTGTGCAGTTTCCGTTGGTGTGATGATTTCGAGTTGTCCGTGGAATCGCTCACCCGCCTCCTTCAACACCTGATCGAGAAATACATTCTGTTGCAAACGTTTTGCTTCCAGCTTGTCCCAACCGGCTTCCTCAAAAATATCCAATGAGGCTTTGTGCGCGGCCATCGACAATACAGGCGCATTGCTTAACTGCCATCCTTCCGCGGTTGGAATCGGATCAAATCCCTTTTCCATTTTAAATCGTGTGCTTTTCCGGTATCCCCACCATCCCGCGAAACGCGGCACCGATGTATCGGTGATGTGTTTTTCATGCACAAAAGCACCGGCCACCCCACCGGGACCGCTGTTGAGATATTTGTACGAACACCAGCAGGCAAAATCCACTTGCCAGTCATGCAGGCGAAGCGTGATATTGCCGGCCGCATGTGCCAGATCAAATCCAACCAGGGCTCCCGCCTCATGGCCTGCAACGGTGATGCCTTTCATGTCCAATACCTGGCCTGTGTAGTAATTGACACCACCAAACAATACCAATGCGGTTTGAGCTCCGTGTTCTTTTATCACGGCAAGAATATCTTCCTGCCGGAGTGTATGTTCGCCCGCGCGTGGTACTACTTCAACGATCGCTTCTGCCGGATCGAAGCCATGAAATTTCACCTGGGATTCGATGGCGTATTGATCCGAAGGAAAGGCTTTCGCTTCGCAAATGATTTTGAAACGCTCTTGCGTGGGCCGATAAAAACTGACCATCAATAAGTGCAGGTTCACCGTCAGTTGATTCATGGCCACCACTTCATCGGGAAGGCTACCGGTGAGTAAAGCGAGCTGTTGTGCAAACTGTTCATGATAAGGCATCCAGGGTTTGCGTGCATCGAAATGACCTTCGACACCTAGCTGCGCCCAGTCTTCCAGTTCCTGTTTGATATAGGTTTCTGCAGAACGCGGTTGCAATCCCAATGAATTGCCGGTGAAGTACACAGCATCGGCACCGTTGTGTTGCGGAATATAAAAGCGCGAACGGAACTGCTTCAACGGATCTTTTGCATCGAGCCCGCGCGCAAACGCTAATGTATTTTCCATGCTTGTAATCATGTTTAATCGAGCAGTGCGATCACTTTTAACTCGATGGCAATGGGAGTTGGAAGGCTTTTAATTTCAACGGTTGTACGGCATGCCTGCACGTCGCGGAAATATTCGCCGTAAATTTTATTATAAATGGGAAAATCTTTTTTCATGTTGGTGAGGAACACGGTCACGTCTACGATCTTATCCCAACTGCTGCCGCTTGCTTCGAGTACACTTTTTACATTGGCAAAAACGGCATGGCATTCGGCTTCAATATCGTACTGAAGAATAGAACCGTCATCTGCCAGTTGAAGACCGGGAATGCTATTATCGGTTGCGTTGCGCGGACCGATACCGGAAAGAAATAACAAATTGCCAGCCTTGCGTGCGTGTGGATACGCGCCTAAGGGCACAGCGGCATTGGAGGTATGAATAATGTCACTCATAAATTATATTCAAAAAGAGATACAAACATTTCTCGGTTCTGTAAAAAAGCGCAGCGCTTCCCATCCTCCTTCACGTCCAACACCACTGTTCTTGACACCACCGAATGGTGTACGCAGATCGCGGAGTAACCAGCAGTTGACCCAGATAATACCTGCTTCCACCTTAGCAGCGAGGCGGCCGGCGCGCGATAGATCCTGTGTCCAGATAGTAGCGGCCAGCCCGTAAGTACTTGCATTGGCCAACTGCAATGCCTCTTCTTCTGAATGGAAAGCCTGTAGTGTAACAACAGGACCAAATATTTCTTCCTGGTTGGTCTGGCTGTCCGGGCCCAGGCCGTCAATAACGGTTGGTTGTACAAAATAGCCGTTGGCACAACGGCCCGCCGGCTGCACGGATTTTCCACCGCATGCGATACGGCCACCTTCCTGTTTTGCGGTATCGATGCAACGCAGAATTTTCTCCTGATGTGCTTTACTCACTACCGCACCTTGCCTGCGGTCGTCCTCCAGCGGATCGCCGGGAATCATCTGTGAGGCTTTTTCAATAAACTCATTCCGGAAGCGGTCATATACCGAGGCTTCGATCAATATTCTGCTGGTGCAAAGACAGATTTCACCCTGGTTGGCGAAAGCGGAGCGCAGGGTTTCCTTCATCATCTTATCCCAATCGCAATCGGCAAAAATGAGTGCAGGATTCTTACCTCCGAGTTCGAGTGAAAGTTTTTTAAATTTCGGAGCGGCGAGTGAGGCGATGCGTTCGCCCGCGCGTGTGCTGCCGGTAAAAGAAATGGCTTTTACATCGGGATGTGTGACGATGGCTTCCCCGGCATTGGGACCGGTACCGTGTACAATGTTCAACACGCCCGGAGGCAGTCCTGCTTCCTGGCAAATCAGGCTGAGCAGGTAAGATGTAACCGGTGTAACCTCGGAAGGTTTTGCGATAACGCAATTGCCTGCCGCGAGTGCCGGTGCTATTTTCCAGGTAAACAAATACAAAGGCAGGTTCCAGGGAGAGATACAACCGACCACGCCAATCGGCTGGCGAAGGGTGTAGTTGATGCCGCGGTCTTCCATGCCGTGCGCTTCGCTGGCGAAGTGCATGATGGCGGTGGCAAAAAAACGGAAATTGGCGGCCGCTCTCGGAATATCGATGGTGCGGCTAAGGGTGATGGGTTTGCCGTTATCGTTTGTTTCGGCCAGGGCCAGTATTTCCTGGTGTTGCGTGATAAGATCGGCGATGCGGTTGAGTACGGTAAATCTTTCCTCCGGCGATGTATTGCTCCATGCAGGGAAAGCGGCTTTTGCGGCGTTGACGGCTTCCTGTATATCCCGGTGCCCCGAATCAGGCAAGTGCCCGGCCACTTCGCCCGTCGCGGGGTTTACATGCTCCAGGTAATTACCGCTGAGCGGTGCCTGCAGCCTGCCATTGATATAGTTGGAGAGTTGTTGTGGAACCGTCATAAGTCAAAATTCAAAAGTCAAAAGTCAAAAAAGGTTATAGGTTTTAAGTTATAGGTATTCTTTGCGCCTTGCTCCTTATGTGGCTTGGTGTGAACCCGCGCGGTTTTCACACAAAGGCGCTAAGATTGATTCACTATTCACTATTGACTATTCACTCAAATACTTCCCGTTCTTCCGCCATCAACCGGAATGCTTACACCGTTCACATAACTGGCGGCGGGGCTTGCGAGAAATGCGGCTACGGCTGCAATTTCTTCCGCTTCGCCGAAACGCTTCATCGGCACTTCGGCCTGCATATCTTTTTCAATCGTATCGGTATCGCGGCCGGTTTTAACGGCTATGTTGCCGATCAACCCTTCGAGTCTTGCTGTGCGTGTAAAGCCGGGCAATACGTTGTTAACGGTAATGTTATCGGCGCCTAATTCATTCGCCATTGTTTTGGCCCAGCTCGCCACTGCACCACGGATGGTATTGGATACACCCAGGTTCTTCAATGGAATTTTCACCGAAGTGGAAATGATATTCACGATACGGCCGAAGCCTGCTGCACGCATACCGGGAATAACCGCTTTGGCCAGGATATGATTACAGATCAGGTGCTGATTGAACGTATCGAGGAAGTCTTCTTCTTTCGCTTCGGTGATCGGTCCGCCTGCGGGCCCTCCTGTATTATTAATGAGGATATGAACGGGCTGCAAGGCTGTAAGCGCCTGAATCTTTTCACGAAGTGTATCCGGCTGCATAAAATCTGCCACCACATAACTATGCTGCTGCCCCTGTTGGGTGTCGAGCGTATCCACTGCCTGCTGCAGCGAGGTTTCATTGCGGGCAAGCAGGATACAATTGGCACCCATCAGCGCCAGTTCGAGCGCCGTTGCCAAACCGATTCCCTGAGTGCTGCCACCTATCAGTGCATATTTTCCTTTAAGAGAGAGATTCATAGCGTCAAACCTACGTCAAAAAGTTGTAATTTTCACGAACGATCGTTTCGCTTTAATGCTTCATTAAAAACTGATAACTATGCCCGTGCTTGCACCTTTCAACCTGAAAAAATGGATCGACGAACACCGCGATTTGCTGAAGCCGCCCGTGGGCAATCAGTGTATTTACAAAGAAGCCGAAAACTTCATCGTGATGGTAGTTGGCGGACCAAACGCACGCAAGGATTATCATTTCAATGAAAGCGAAGAACTGTATTACCAGGTGGAAGGCAATATCGAATTAAAGATCATCGACGACGGACAACCGCGCACTATTCCCATCAATGAAGGCGATATGTTCCTGCTTCCTCCCCGCACGCCGCACTCGCCGCAAAGAGGTCCGAATACCGTAGGACTGGTAATTGAAAAAGTGCGTGAAGAAGCGGAAGATGAAAAAGATGCTTTTATGTGGTATTGCGAAAACTGCGGCAATAAACTCTATGAAGAATTTGTGTTTGTAAAGGATATAGTGAAGCAATTACCTCCGATCATGGAGAAATTTTACTCTTCCGAATCGCTGCGTACCTGCAGCAACTGCGGCACGGTGATGGAACCACCGGTTAAAATTCAAAAATAAAAATTCAAAAGGCGTGAATGGTCAATGGTGAATAGTGAATGGTGAATGGGCAATTGTCAATGATACGTACAACCTATTACCTATTACCTATTACCTACTACCTATTACCTATTACCTACTACCTACTACCTACTACCTAAAACCTACTACCTACTACCTAAAACCTAAAACTTATCTCCCGTTTTGCCTTTTGAATTTTTACTTTTGACTTTATGAAGGTTGATATTCACACGCACATCATGCCGGAACACATGCCTAACTGGGTACAACGCTTCGGCTATGGAGATTTTATTCATCTCGAACACCTCAATTGCCGCGCCTGCATGATGAAAGGCGACAAACTTTTCCGTGAAGTAGAACCCAATTGCTTCGATGAAAAAGTGCGGCTGAAAGAAATGGATGAAACGGATGTGCAGATACAGGTGTTGTCAACTATTCCCGTGTTATTCAACTATTGGGCAAAACCTGCTGATGGCCTGGAGACCTCCCGCTTTTTCAATGATCATATTGCTGAAACGGTGAGTAAAGTGCCGCAACGCTTTATCGGTCTCGGTACGGTGCCTTTACAAGATGTGGACCTCGCTATCCGAGAAATGGAACGCTGTGTAAGGGAGCTCGGTATGCCCGGACTTGAGATCGGTTCCAATATCAACGGAGAAAATCTTTCCGATAAAAAATTCTTCCCCTTCTACGAAGCTGCTGAGCAATTAGGGTGTGCCTTGTTTGTCCACCCATGGGAAATGATGGGCGAGCAACAGATACAACGCTACTGGCTCCCGTGGCTGGTGGGCATGCCGGCCGAAACGTCGAGAGCCATTTGTTCTTTTATTTTCGGAGGAGTGTTTACTGCTTTTCCCAAACTAAGAGTGGCTTTTGCGCATGGTGGCGGATCGTTTCCTTTTACGCTCGGCCGCATCCGTCACGGTTTTGATGTACGTCCCGACCTGGTGGCCGTCGACAATGCCGTCGATCCGGTTAATTATCTCGGACACTTCTGGGTTGACAGTCTCGTGCACGATGCCGCAGCTTTCCGTTTCCTGCTTGACCTGATGGGACATGAAACCATTTGCGTAGGCAGCGATTATCCTTTTCCGCTTGGTGAAGCAGTGCCCGGTCAACTCGTGAATGAGCTTGTCTCCGATCCGGTATTGAAGGAAAAAATTTATTCCGCTAATGCGTTGAAATGGCTGGGTCGCTGATTAGAATAAATCGGGATAATCGCTGATAATGCCCGACACGCCCAAAGCTTTCAATTGACTGATCTCTTCGCGGGTGTTGACCGTCCAGGGAACAACGCGCATCTGCAAAGCATGGCATTCTTCTACCAATTCTTTTGTTACACGTTTATAAGCCGGGCTATAAATATAGGGTGTAAATCCAAGTGCTTTCAGTTGAGCCGTGAGGTCACGCGGGTCGTTGTCTTCGATCAGCATGGCCGTTTTGATGGCGGGATAATGTTTGTGCAGGTATTGCAAAGTGCGGAAGTCAAATGACTGAATGATTACCTGCTCTTCGATCTGCTTTTCTTTTACCACTTTCATCAGCAACTCTACAAACTCTGCGGGCGCGGGGTGATAAATATTATCGGTAGAAGGCTGCGTTTTGGTTTCGATATTGTAGTAGGGAAATGGCCGGCGGCTGACCATCATGTACTGCCGCACGCTGTCTATTATATCGGCGAGCAGCGGCTTGGTTGCTTTCATTTTTGCCTGTTGCGGGAAACGCGGATGCGGACGCATGCCCACATCAAAACGCGCTACTTCGGCATAAGGCATTTTGAAAATATTCAGTTGTTTTTCCTCGGCTTCGGCCACCGGCTTGCCGTCGGGATGCGTGCTGATCTCGTGGTTGAAAAAAGGTTCGTGAGAAAGCACTACCTTTTTATCGGCCGTGATGACCACATCCATTTCAAGGGTGGAAACGCCGAGATCTAGCGCTGTGCGGAAAGCGGGCCATGTGTTTTCCGGCGCCAGTCCGCGTGCGCCGCGGTGGCCTTCTGTGTCAAAAGTTTCCGGCTGAGGTGCTATTGGAGGCACGTTTTTACGGCTTATATGACAGGCTGCGAAAAAGGCAACCACTACGAGGCTATAATTAAAAATTGCTTTGCGTTTCATGAGTCGGATAAGTACCGCGAAAGTAGGTCTATTTTGTTAAGCCGGGGTTATGCTAATGTGAAAATGTGCCTGGGGCCCGGCCCCCGTGGCGGGACCCTTCTACATTTTTTCAATTCAGTTGCTTCACGACTTCTTTTGAAAACACCCGAAAAGCCTCTTTTGTAATTTCATCGTCGCTGATCATGATGGGCCGGCCGCGGTCGCCGCCTTCACGGATGCCCTGTACCAGCGGGATCTGTCCGAGGAAGGGAAGATCGTATTCATCGGCCAGGCGTTTACCGCCTTCTTTACCGAAAATGTAATATTTGTTTTCCGGAAGCTCGGCCGGTGTGAAGTAGCTCATATTCTCTACCAATCCCAATACTTTTACATTGAGCTGGGCCTGGCCGAACATAGCGATACCTTTTTTTGCATCGGCGAGGGCCACGTCCTGCGGCGTGGATACAATTACCGCCCCGGTTACGGGCACGGTCTGCAGCAGGGTTAGATGAATATCACCGGTACCGGGCGGCATATCTATCACGAGGTAATCGAGATCGCCCCAGTCAACATCGGTGATAAATTGTTTGATAGCACTGCTGGCCATGGGTCCGCGCCATACCACAGCATTCTTTTCATCTACCAGCAAACCGATGCTCATGAGACGGATACCATATTTTTCGAGGGGAACGATCATGCCTTTCCCGTTTACGTCTTTCATCATCGGGCGCTCGCCGCGCACGCCAAACATGATGGGTACGCTGGGACCATAAATATCGGCGTCCATCAATCCGACGGAGGCGCCTGTTTCGGCCAGGGCGAGTGCGAGGTTGGCGGCAACGGTGCTTTTCCCTACGCCACCTTTACCGCTGAAAACGGCGATGGTGTTGCGAACACCACCCAGCACGCGCGGAGGGGCGTCCTGCAATGGTTTGGCAGCAGCGGCCGGTTTACCGGAAAAATTGACCCGTACCACCACGTTCTTGTCGATCAGGCGGCGGAGTGTGCTGATGCAGGCCATTTTTACCTCATCCCTAACGGTGCCGGCATTGGTGGGATAATCGAGGGTGAACGAGATATAATATTTCTCCACAACGATATCCCCGACCTTATTAAGCGATACGATATCTTTTCCTTCTGTGGGATCCTGCACATTGCTGAGCGCATCAAGTATCTGTTCCCGGGTAATCTCCGCCATGTAAGTATTCTTTAAAAAATTGCCGCTGAAGCAGCTATATTAAAACCTATGTTAAAAAAGAAATAAGACTGCAAAGGTAAACACACAATCGTCTATTTTGTTGGCTCTTTTCAACAACTTGTACTTATTTTTACTCTGTGAAGAAACTTTTACAATACCTGCTCACTGCTGCTCTCCTGCTTCCGGTTGCTGCCAAAGCCCAATTCGAAACAGTTCGTGATTCCGTAGTCCAGCTTTATGGCGTTGTAATGACGGCCGATAGCCTGGAAGGCATTCCCGCTGTGAGTGTTACCGTTAAAGGCCAGAACCGTGGTACCATTACCAATGCGGATGGTGTATTCTCGATCGTGGTGCTGAAAGGAGATATGGTGGAATTTTCCCACGTAAGTTACAAGACCAAACTCGTTGAAGTGCCCCGGAATATACAGGGCAATCAATACAGCATGGTGCAGTTGATGGTGAACGATACCGTTTATCTGCCTGCCACCATTATCAAACCGAGGCCTACACCCGAGCAATTTGCAAGGGATTTTGTCAATACACCCGTACCTGACGATGACATTGAAATTGCGCGACGCAATACCAATGCCGCCGCTCTCCGCGCCCGCATGAACAATACGCCGGGCGATGGCGCCGAAGCCATCAACCAGCAATTTAACCGCGTGGCACAACGCGCCCGCTACCAGGGACAGGTACCACCGATGAATATCTTTAATCCGGCAGCCTGGGCCGACTTCATTCAATCCTGGAAAAGAGGCGATTTCAAACGTAAATAACCGTTTACGCCGAGATGCTTATTTTTGCCGCCATCTGCGCGGCAGCAGCTGTTGCAGCTATTTTTCACCTGAAAACATTGCGAACATATGAACGTTTCTGTTATTGGCGCCGGCACCATGGGTAACGGCATTGCGCACGTATTTGCCCAAAACGGCTATAAAGTAAACCTGATCGATGTATCGGAAACGGCTTTGGAAAAAGCTGTCGCTACTATTACCCGTAACCTCGACCGCCAGGTAAGCAAAGGTTCCATAACGGAAGAGATCAAACAATCGACGCTGCAGAACATCAGCGCTCACAGCAGTCTCGGTGCTATCGCACATTCACAACTGGTAGTAGAAGCCGCTACCGAAAACGAAGCCATCAAACTATCGATCTTCAAACAACTCGATGAGATCGCACCAGAAGGATGCATTCTCGCTTCCAATACTTCCTCCATTTCCATTACTAAAATAGCAGCCGTTACTTCCCGTCCGGAACTGGTGATCGGTATGCATTTCATGAATCCCGTACCCGTGATGAAACTCGTTGAGATCATCAACGGCTACGCCACCGATGCCAAAGTAACCGCCACTATCACCGAACTCAGCAAAAAACTCGGCAAAGTTCCCTGTGTGGTAAACGACTATCCTGGATTTATTGCCAACCGCATCCTTATGCCGATGATCAATGAAGCCATTTACAGCCTGTACGAAGGAGTGGCCGGCGTGGAAGAAATCGATACCGTGATGAAGCTTGGTATGGCACATCCGATGGGGCCGCTGCAACTGGCCGATTTCATCGGCCTCGATGTATGTCTTTCTATCCTGCAGGTGTTGCAAGACGGGTTTGGTAATCCGAAGTATGCGCCTTGCCCGTTGCTGGTAAACATGGTGACCGCGCGCAAGTTGGGTGTAAAGTCCGGAGAAGGATTTTATGTATATACAGCTGGCAGCAAAGACCTCGTGGTGAGTCCGCGCTTTGGCAAATAAGTGAATGGTGAATCGTCAATCGTCAATCGTGAATGTTTCGCCTTAGTTCGCGTCTTCAGGCGCTAATACCTAATACTTATTACTTTTTCACTTTTGCCTTTTGAATTTTGACTTTTGAATTTTGAATTAACCCTGCCATGCCGGCAATGCATTCAGTTCCTGCAAACTGCCGTTTGATTTTTCCCAGGCCTGGGTGGACGTGCCATTAGTAATCACCAGGAACGTGGCAGGGAGTGTTATATGATAACGTAAAACCTGGTAGTAAGCTTTTTCTCCGGGTTGTATATCAGGTGCCTTGCACTCTACCAGCATCCATGGTTGGTGTTGCTGATCATACACCAGGATATCGAAACGCTTGCGGAGTTCACCAACGCGTATTTCTTTTTCCAGGGCAATCAGGGCAACGGGATAATGCAATTGTTCGATCAGTACGCGTACAAAATTCTGACGCACCCACTCCTCTTCTGTCAGCAGCAACCAGCGCTTGCGGATCCTGTCGAAGATCATCGGCCGGTCATTCTCATGCCGTATGCTAAAATCAGGTTCCGGGTAGCTCAGTTTTATCATTAGTCCAAAAATAAAACATTATATTAGCCGAATTTAATTTTCATAGTATGAAGACAAAAGAAGAGATCGTCAACAACTGGCTTCCGCGCTATACCGGCGAGAAGTTGGAGAACTTTGGAAAATATATTCTCCTGACCAACTTCAGTAACTATGTAAAAATGTTTGCCGATTGGAACGGGGTGGAAGTTATTGGAGAAGGCCGTCCCATGCAGTGTGCCACGGCCGACAATATCACGATCATCAATTTTGGCATGGGTAGTCCCGGTGCCGCAACGATCATGGATCTGCTGAGTGCTATCGAGCCCAGCGCCGTATTATTTTTAGGTAAATGCGGTGGTTTGAAAAAACGCAACAAGATCGGAGACCTCATCTTACCTATCGCGGCCATCCGCGGTGAAGGTACCTCGAATGACTACTTCCCTGCCGAAGTGCCTGCCATGCCGGCCTTCGCCCTGCAGAAAGCTGTGTCAACCACCATCCGCGATTATTCCGTCGATTACTGGACAGGCACCGTGTATACCACCAACCGCCGTGTATGGGAACATGATGAGGAGTTCAAAGAATACCTCCAGCAAATCCGCGCTTATGCGATCGACATGGAAACCGCTACCATTTTCACCGTAGGTTTTTATAACAAGATACCTACCGGCGCACTGCTGCTGGTAAGTGATCAGCCAATGGTACCGGAAGGTGTGAAAACAGAAGAAAGTGACAAAAAAGTAACGGGCAGTTACGTAGAGACCCATCTGAAAGTCGGCATCGATTCATTGAAACAACTGATTAACGACGGGCTTACGGTACGACATTTGCGTTTTTGATTGTAACACTTCAAAAAACACATACCATGAAACTCCTCCTCGTGTTATCTGCTACCCTGGCGCTGACAGCAGGCCAGAAAGGCTGCGGTAAAAAAAAGGCTGCCGATCCTGATAAGGTTTATAAAGGCCGCGTGGAAGTAGCAGGCATCTGTTCCAACATTACTATCAAGGTACTGGATGAAAAAGTAGACACTTCGCTGTTCCAGGCCAATTGGACGGACGAGACCACCGGTAAATCCTACACCAATGTATTTGCCCTGGGCAATCCCTGCGGATTCAACAAAGCCAATGCGGCAACCGACGGAGCAAGAGAATTTTACTTTAAAATAGATACCGCCAAACAACAGGATTGTGCTGTTTGCATGGCGTATTATCCCGTTCCTCAAAAGCGGGTGAACATAAAAATCGTGACGCCCTGATCACTGCATGAAACCCTTGCTCGATATACAGGATCTGACAATACATTTTTCCAGCGAGCAGGGAGAAATACCGGCATTGCGCCAGGTATCGCTGACAGTTAACCGCGGCGAAATCCTCGCACTGGTTGGTGAATCAGGATCTGGCAAATCGGTAACATCGCTTTCCATCTTACGTTTGTTGCCCACTCCTCCTGCCCTCTTTAAACAGGGCCAGGTACTTTATTCGCCTGACGGCGAAAAACAAACGGACCTGCTGAAAGAATCTGCCGCTGCCATGCAGCAATTGCGCGGAAATCATATCAGCATGATCTTCCAGGAACCGATGACCTCGCTCAATCCGGTGTATACCTGCGGGCAACAGGTAGCAGAAGCATTGCGTTTACATAAAAATCTTTCGGCACAGGAAGCGCGCGAGCAAACACTTTACTGGTTTGAAAGGGTAAAGCTTCCGAATCCCGCGGCGATCTACGACCGTTTTCCGCATCAGCTCAGTGGCGGACAGAAACAACGGGTGATGATCGCGATGGCGATGTGTTGTCATCCTTCACTGTTGATCTGCGATGAACCGACTACGGCACTGGATGTAACTGTTCAGAAAACGATCCTGCAACTGATCCGCGAATTGCAGCAGGAATCGGGCATGGGCGTTATTTTTATTACCCATGATCTTGGCGTGGTGGCGGAAGTGGCCGATCGTGCAGCCGTAATGTACCGCGGAGAAATTGTAGAAAGCGGGCCGGTGCGCGAATTGTTTACCAACCCCTCACATCCTTATACACAGGCATTGCTGGCCTGCCGCCCGGTGAATCATCCCCGGGGCAAACGATTGCCGGTGGTGAGTGATTTTATGGGAAATGAAAAGCAGCCGCAACCGATAGTCGTTGATAATTTACCCGAAAAAAAAGCTGCCGCCCAAGAACCTTTACTGAAAGTAGAAGACCTTTCGGTTTGGTTTCCCATAAAGAAGTCATTTTGGGGAAAACCGTTGCAGTTTACGCGTGCCGTGGATGAAGTGAGTTTCGATGTATACAAGGGAGAAACGCTGGGACTGGTTGGCGAGAGCGGCTGCGGTAAAACAACCTTGGGCCGCACACTGCTGCGGTTAATAGAACCTACCTCCGGTAAAATATTTTATAACGGTGAAGAGCTCACCGCGCGTTCGGGTAAATCGCTGCAAAGTATGCGGCGTGATATCCAGATCATTTTCCAGGATCCTTATTCCTCACTGAACCCGCGCTTAACGATCGGCAGCGCCATTGCCGAACCGATGCGTGTGCATGGCATCGGTAACAGCGACAAAGACCGTCGCGACAAAGTGATCGATCTGCTGGAAAAAGTGAACCTGAAAGCGGAACATTACCATCGTTACCCGCATGAATTTTCCGGCGGGCAGCGTCAACGCATCGTGATTGCCCGTGCGCTGGGACTGAATCCTTCTTTTATTATTTGTGATGAATCCGTTTCTGCACTCGACGTAAGTGTGCAGGCGCAGGTATTGAACCTGCTCAATGATCTGAAAAAAGAATACGGCTTCACGGTGATCTTCATCTCACATGATCTTTCCGTGGTGCGTTATATCAGCGACAGGATACTCGTTATGAACCGTGGAAGAATAGAAGAAATCGGTAATGCGGATGAGGTTTATCTTTCACCCCAATCTTCTTACACGCGTCAACTGATCGCTTCCATTCCCAAAGGTTTGCCGGCCTTGTAATCAATCATCTTCCGGCATCATCGAACGCAAATACCCCATATCCAGCTCTGAACGTCCGTAGAAGAACTCGGCGCTTTTGCGAAGCGAATACTCCAGTTTGCGCAATTGTTTTTTCAATTGTTCGGCTACCGGTTCTTCCGATTCATTCTTCAACTTGGTAGCAGTCATTTCCGTAAAATCTGCCCAGTCGTCGGTTTCTTTTTCAACGGTGTATTCATCGAAGTGAAGACTGTCTTTGATCATCGGGCCAACAATGGCCAGTTTCCAGCCGAAGTCGTCTTTCTTGGCTCTGTAACGGAAGAAATAAACTTCTGTTTCGCGGCCACTGATTTTCATGGGGAGTTTATCGATGTAAGCGATGGAATCCGGCAGCTCCGAGCTGTTGTCCATGATCAACCGGCTTTTGGCGAGTTTTACTTTATTGAAAGATGTTGCCGGGAAAACAGCGGATTCTTTTTTTATTTCCCGGAGATCGCTGTAGAATTCATAAGCAAACAGCTCATCGTCTGCAAACTTTTTCACCAGTGAATCCGGATAAGGTTTGTTGTTGCGGATCAGTTGCAACAACGTGTTATAACGCACGCGTGAGTTGGAAGACCGGAGCAACTGATCAAAGAGTTTGGGTACCTGCGCATTTTTATCCCAATAAGGCAACAGCAGGGTGGCGTACAGTTCGAGTTTCTCATTGCCATAATCGACGTTGACGCGTGCGGCAAGGCCGGTCTCTTCGATTGCTGTTTCCTCTTTTCCCAGTTCAACCTGGCGGATGGCTTTCTGCTGATCCTGGATAGCCTGGCGTTTAACTTCCTGGCGGGCTTTGAGCAAAAACTTGGGCATGTATTCTTTGTACTCCTTTGCCTTCACCATGTTGCTATCCACCATTTCACGGAGGATAGACATAACAGGTTTCTCGTAATCATCAAGATTCAGCAAGGGCAGCAAATCGGGAAGAATGGTTCTGGCCAGTTGAATGGAATCGGTAACATCGCTGAGAAAAGAACCCGAATCGCCCCGCAGGTATTTTTTCACCAGTACGTCAGACAAACGGCTGTATTTCGACAAATTCCGGCGAATGTTATAGTTCATATACGGACTATAATCTTCATTGGCGGTGGCCATCAACACAGGAGGATCGGCAACGATGATGTCCCTGAATTTTTTAAACGAATAAGTTGTCTTCTGATTGACCATGGCTGAGAGCACTGCCTGTTGCAGGTCGAGTGTATCACCTGCCGCGGTGTACAATTCAGCCAGAAAATCCGTCGCCGGCCTGGCCTGGATATTACCCAGCGAACCGATGAAGGATTTTTTGGTATCGAGGTACTTTTTGTCTTTCCAATTGAGGCCCGCTATTGCGCGGCGGATGTTGGGAATATCTTCTTCAAACAACTTTACATCGTCTACTTTTTTCAATGCGCGTTTGCGGCGGATACTGTCTTCACTGAAAAAATCTTCGAAGAAATACTTTCCTTTTTTCTCATACGGGTTGAAACCTTTGAGTGTATCGGCGGGCGTGAATGTATCGAAAAAGCTGCGGATAAATGAGCTTGCCTGTAAGGTATCCGTTTCGGCAGCGAGTACAAAAGAAACACCGTTGCCGATAAAAGCTTTGCGGCGCAACATGCGGCTGCTGCCGGAATCGGAAAGATGTATCTCGATCGACTTCATGCCGTTGCCGAGCTTCTGTTGTTGTTTGTAGCGGACGATCCAATTGCTGTCGAGACCTTTGCTCAGATCATATTCATCTTCGAGGCGGCTGCTGTCCGGCGTATAATAATAGCGTTGTGTTTTGGAAAAAATAACCAGGATTTTTTCGCCCGTGCTGTCGCTGGCGATCGTGTTCACTCTCGACATGCCTTCTTCCAATTGATTTTCTTCCGACTCATCCACCTCGCGTGCATAGTTTTTCAACACATTGATCAGCTCCAGCTTTTCCTTTTTCTGTGCAGGAAAAACGGGTGACTGCACGCGATAATAAAGATTGGTATCGACGCGTTCCGTTGCGGCAGCATATAACAATGGTTTAATCTGGAACGACTCCAGGAATTGCTGCAGGCGGGGATGATCCTTTTTGCCCCGTGCGATGATCAGGTAATAATGCGGCCCTTTGATCAGGTAGCGTGTTTTCAATACGCCGCCTTGTATATCGCGGTACTGTACGTCGAGTGCGGGGTATCCCTGGTAATTGAACTGTTTGCGGTTGACCTGGCTGTCGATGAATTTGGAGGTGGCGAAGCTTTCTTCCATCAACCCCAGATCAAAAGTATCTTCTTCTGCGAAGTTGAGGTTATGGATATCCATCCGGATAACGCGGTAGTTGGTTTGTGTGGCGGAATCTTCCGCATCGAAAAACCATGTGTCGTTTGGCTTTATATGTGGCGTATGCGGGAATGTAGCGGTAAAACCACCGGCTGGTGGTGTATACTGCACCCAGTTATTGTTAGCAGGTTTGAAGTTGCGGAACTGAATGCTGTTGAAGAAACGCTCGGCTTCCGTTCCTTTCTGCACGTAATCGGCATTGCCGCTCATTTTGAAGAACACGAGTTCAAACGGTGTAATGAAAATGCGGTAGCGTTGTACATCACCGCGGCGTGTTTTGTTGGTAACGTCGATATGCCGGTAGCCATTGAGGCGTCCGGAGGAACGTTCGAGAATGCGGCCGGGAATATTTTCATACAGCATGCTGTCGATCTTCTGCTGTACGGTTTCCATGGAATGCCCCCAAAGCCACGGGCTGTAGGGAACGCGTGTAACGACATAATAACTGCCATTGGCCATATCGGCGAACTGGCGGAAGTTGTCGCCGCGGCTCGTCTCGGCTTCGTATAACTTACCGGGTACGTCTACACGGTAGAAGCTATCGGGTGCAAACTGTGTGGAGAAAGTAACGGGTACGCGGATCTTTTCCACGCTGGCTTTGAAGTCGCTGTTGCGTGCGCCCATCTTAACGGGTCGGAGTGTATATCCTTTGCGGCGGAGCAATTCGATAACACCGCGCTGACCGGGAAGATGCGCGGCGCCTACACCTACAAACAAGGAAGCGTTGGTACGCAAAATGGAATCGATATTATCGGCCTGGATTTCGTTGCGGCGGTACAGGAATTTTTCATCGAATGCTTCCGACTGGCTGTTGACTTTATTGATGGTATCGAGGAGATCGAGGTTGCCGCTTCTGTATGCGTCCTGCAGTTTGCCGGAAGAGAACGCATCATCGTAATCGTAGCTGCGAGACTTTCGGTTATTTTTTTCTTTCGCGGCGTCCTTATAAGCTTCCATCATGAGGCGCATACTTTCGGCGTAGGACTCCACACCGGCTACTCTTTTTCCCCATTTCTTACCGCACTGGTAGATGTGCATGTCGAGGTAAGTATCCTCTTCGAAATCGCTGGAACGATCGCCGTAGGAACGGTACAGCAGGTTATTTATGACGGAGGGTGAGCTGGAAAGTATCTGTTGAATAGACTTTTCGTATTTCTCAAAACTGAGTGAGCTCTGGCGGAGATAATCGTTGAAGCCGCCGCTGCCGCCGCCCATCATACCGAGATAATCGGACTGGCTGAGATCATAGCGGCTCATATCTTCCTGCCATGATTCGGGATTGGTTTCGAGGGCCACCACATCGGCATTACGGATGCCGAGATAAAAAGAATCGGAAAGATTGAAGGCCAGTTTGCTGCTTACGTGCATCGTACCAAAGAGGTAGGATGTTTTCTTCATTCCATTACCGCTGATTTCCCAGAGCAGGCTGGGATATTTATCAGGCTTCACTGTTTGAGAAAAACCAAGGGTACCAATAAAAGACAACAACAGGCAAAACAAGGCTCGCTTCAAATACATACGGAGGCTTTTGGTAGATCGTAAAAGTAAGATGCGTTTCGAGAAAAAAGACATAAAAAAAGCCAGGACATGAGGCATAGAGCTGACTGGCTGTTTTAATACCATTCTTTAATAATCAACAAATTGAGAGCAAAAATGTTACCGGAAAAAAAACTGGCTGCTTTAGTAACTAAATTTAGTAACTTTGCGCACTTTCGGTATACCATGTTAACGGTATACTCAGACAAGGCCCGGTGCCGTAAGACCGGGGATTGCCTTTCTGTCCCGGCTACCGTTGGGTAGCGGTCATTGTGAAGTCCATTCCCTGCTTGTGCCGGTCTGCGTCGTCAGACACCTAAATACACTTATTAACGCATGAAGCTTTCACAATTTCGTTTTGACCTTCCTTTAAACCTTATTGCGCAAAATCCGGCTAAAAAACGTGAGGACGCCCGTATGATGGTTGTTCACCGTCATACCGGCCAGATCGAGAACAAGCACTTCCGGGATATCCTCGATTATTTCGATGACAAGGATGTGTTTGTGGTAAACAACACCAAAGTGTTTCCCGCGCGCATGTATGGCCGTAAGGAAAAAACAGGTGCTAAGATCGAGGTATTCCTGCTGCGCGAGCTGAACAAGCCGAACCGTCTGTGGGATGTAATTGTTGACCCGGCCCGTAAGATCCGTGTTGGCAACAAGCTTTATTTCGGCGATCAGGAAGACCTGGTAGCAGAAGTGATCGACAACACCACCAGCCGTGGACGTACGATCCGTTTCCTGTGGGACGGCAGTGAGGAAGAGTTCCGTGCACAACTGGAAAAACTGGGTGAAACTCCCCTGCCCAAATACATCAAGCGCAAACCTGATGAGGAAGATAAAGAGCGCTATCAGACTGTATATGCGAAGCACGAAGGTGCGGTAGCGGCTCCTACTGCCGGTCTGCACTTCAGCCGCGAGCTGATCAAGCGTCTCGAGATCAAAGGTGTACGTTTTGCAGAAGTAACGCTACATACTGGTTTAGGTACATTCCGTCCTATTGAAGTGGAAGATCTGAGCAAGCATAAAATGGATGCGGAATATTACCGCATTGACGAAGCCTCCTGCAAGATCGTGAACCGCGCGAAAGAATATGGTCACCGTATCTGTTCTATCGGTACAACCACGATGCGTGCAATGGAGTCATCTTTTACTGCGCAGAAGCTGTTGAAGCCTTCTGAGGGATGGACTAATATGTTCATCCATCCGCCTTACGAATTCAACATTGCGGATTCGCTGGTAACGAATTTCCACCTGCCTAAAACGAGCCTGCTGATCATGACCTGTGCATTTGCCGGTTATGAGCTGGCCATGGAAGCTTATAAAAAAGCCATCAAGGACAAATATCGCTTCTTCAGTTATGGCGATGCTCTCCTGGTTATCTGATTATCAAGCCCGTTTCTGAGAAACGGGCTTTTTTTTGCCTGTTTGTGTAAAAGCTGCCTGCGGTGCATCCTGTGTTGGGGTTTAACACCCTGCTAAGACAAAATTTTGTAAATTCATACTAAATCTCAACACATGAAAAAAGCGTTACTTATTGTGATGGCCTGCGGTCTCTTTCTGGCTGCTGGAGCACAGAAACAGGAGCGTGCGCTTACCAGAAGTGAAGAATTGAACCGGGCCTACTGCCGTGGATTGTTTGCCAGTGCAGACGGAACTTTTTTTGACATGATGGATCCGAAAGTGTCGGCCGGTAGTCAGGGGTTCATGAATATCCTGGACTTCCTGGAAGGCAGGGTACCGAATCTGACGCTTAAAAAAGGCGAAGACTTTCTCAGGGTGCCTTATATACGTGGCAACAGGGCTTCTATCTTTTTAAATGAAATCCCTATAAACCCGGGTATGCTTACGGGTATTCCGATTACGGATGTAGCGATGATCAAAGTAATCCGCGGGCCTTTTGCCGGCGGTGCGGGTTCGGCTACTGGTGGAGCTGTGGCGATTTATACGATCAATTCGGACAGTGAGGAGTGAATCGTCAATCGTGAATCGTGAATCGTGAATAGATAAGCTGAGGAAGCGCCTTCATCTGCCTCTGTTTAACCTTATAATACCTTACGCCTTACCCCTTACCCCTTATTCCTTACCCCTCAGATTCTCACTTTGCCTTCTTCGATTCGGGAACGTATTCTATAGGCAGCATGTTGCAGATCCTTTCCATAAATCCCCACCAGGCGCTGGTATAAATATTCTGTACCGGCCAGTAATTACCACGGCGATCGAAGGACATGGCTGTTTTTTTATCCGCCAGGAAAATAAGTGACCGTTGGTAATAAGGATTTCTTGTTTCGCGATAAAAATCGAGGTAAGCCTGTGACTCGAGTCCGTATTTATAAGTGACTTCGAGATAGTCGGGAAACCAGAAGGTTTTATGGGGAGGCGTATTGGACAGGATTAAACTATCGGCGGTGAGAGTGTGACGTTCGTATTCATCGATAAAATCATTCTGCCGTAGTACAATGCGGTAATAGGCCAATGAATCGGGGTAATTGACATTATTCGTTTGAAGCGTATCGGCTGTACCCGTGCCTTGTTTGGCCGTTGTTATTTTCACGGTCGCCCCCTCGAAGATATTACCGGTTATAGCCCCTTTACGCCACATGGCTCTCACACGTTCTTTCTCTTTATTAGGTATTCTTTTCATCCGGCGTACCTGGAAACCTGCTTCCTCGAGGCCATTATTGTACAATGCCTGCAGGAAGTGTTTCATTGAGCCGAAATAGGCTTTTTCGCGGGCATTGATCCACCGGTTTTTTGTTTTGGTATTCAGTTCCTGGAACAAAGTATAGCCGGCAAAAAAGGACGACTTCTCATTGAACTTTACTTCAAACTGTTCCATCTGGTATTGTATCCGGTAGCCCAACGCACGATTTTCGATGATCAGTGGTTTATCGGCAATGGCCTCCAGGCGGTTCGTTTTCTTATAATACCTGAAGCGGATATCTTCCGTGTTCAAGATGCGGCAATAACGTGCATTGATGGAATATCCCAGGAAGTTTTCCAGAAATAATTTACCCCATTTTTCCCAGGTTTGGGCTTCGTATGCTTCGATGGTTACATTGTCCAGTTCATCAACTTTGGGCAACAATTCAGCTTTGATCTCCATGGGTAGCTGGTTGCTGTTGACATTATAAACTCTTGTATGGTATCCGATGGAGGAAACAACGAGTTGGAGTTGGGAGCTTTCAGGAATTTTATCGAGGTAAAAAGAACCATCGCCGGAGCTTACCGTTCCTCTGGCCGTATTGGAAATGAACACGCTGCTTCCGGGTACGGGAACGCCGGTTTCAGCATTGACAACGTGCCCTTTAATAACAGACTGGGCACCGGCCATGAAGTGCAGGACCGAGCAGGCAATCATCAGCAAAATAAATCGCATCAGCAGTTGGTTTGGAGCCATCCTTGTATCAATGCAGATACTTCGGCGGCCCGGTTATAGATCATCATGTGCGTGGCTCCCGGCAATACTTCCACACTCTTTATCCTGTTGACAGGAAAGATTTTATCGGCTTCTCCATGGACATGAAGGAACCTGTGAGGCGGTAAATTACCGGATCGCCAGTTAACGATGCGATCGATAGCCCAATTTACATAAGCCGGATCGGCTTTTTTTCTATAATCTCTGGCCAGGGCGGCTTCTTCGGGTGAAGAAACGCCCAGACGGCTGTTGTTCATCTTTTCAGCGAGGCCAGATTTGGTCCAGGAACCCAATGGCATCAGCCTGTTGAGGCGCAGACTGCCCGATATGCGCATCCACAGGGGAAGTTCGGGTCTTGTTTTGACACTGGAAACGAGCACCAGGCGGCAGTCGGGTAGCTGCCTGGAAATTTCGATGGCCATCATTCCGCCAAAAGATACGCCCATGAGCACAGGTGAAGGATCTTTTATGACCTGTTTCATGCGGGCTGCATAATTTTCCAGGGGCTCGCGGTTTTGAGGTTTCAGCCACGGAATGTGAGCAAGTTGATACCCGCTAAGTTCAAGGCGCGAGAAAATTTTCTCATCGGCCCCTAACCCACTTATGCAGTAAATAATATTCGACATTTAATGAGTTATACGTTTTAAGTAAACACGATTCATCGATTGACTTATTCACTTATTGACTTACTCATTCAAGTCCGAACATTCCCTTATTCAACTGTTGCAGTATCTGATCTTTTTGTGCTGCGGGTACCAGTAATGAAATATTGTGCGGGCTTCCGCCATAAGACACCATCCGGATAGGAATATTGAGGATGGATCCGAAAAGCCGTTTAATGATATCGGAGGTTTGAGAGATTTCATTGCCCACTACTGAAATGATCGACTGTCCTTCGTCGACCTCTACTGATCCGAAAGGTTCGAGTTCCTTGATAATATCCTTCAGGAAGGCTGAGCTGTCGATGGTAACGGAAACTGCCACTTCCGATGTGGTGATCATATCGATGGGTGTACGGTACTTTTCAAATACTTCAAAAATTTTCCGCAGGAAACCATAAGCGAGTAACATCCGGCTGCTCTTGATGCGGATAGCGATGATATTATCTTTCGCAGCAACGGCTTTTACCCCCACACTTGCTGCATTGGCGGTAATCAGTGTGCCTTTTGCATCGGGCTGCATAGTGTTGAGCAGTTTCACGGGAATGCTGTACTGCTGTGCCGGCCAGATGGATGCCGGGTGCAAAATTTTTGCTCCGAAATAGGCCAGTTCGGCCGCTTCTTCAAAACTTAGTTGCTCAACGGGTACAGTCTTTTTCACAATACGCGGATCATTATTGTGCATACCGTCGATATCTGTCCATATCTCACAGGCAGAAGCATTGATAGCCGCGGCGATCAGTGATGCGGAATAATCACTGCCTCCACGCTTAAGATTGTCTACTTCCCCCTTTGCATTGCGGCATATATAGCCTTGCGTGATGAAAAGTTTTTTGTCTTTATGTTGTTCCAGTTGCTGGCTCAGTTTGACTTTAATACTACCGATCTGGGGTTCATCGTAACTGTCGATGGTCATGAACTCCAGCGCAGGAAGCAGCGTGTGGGGAATACCCTGCTCTTCGAGATAAACGGAGAAAAGTTTGGTAGAAAGCAGTTCACCTTGTGCGAGAATGTCTTTACTGAGTGCTTCGCTGAATGAGATGCGCAGGATGATGGTCAGGAATTCGAAATGATCATCGATGATTTGCTGCGCCTTCGCAACCGCTTCATCCGACTTTACGAGTTCGCTTACAAAAGCGCGGTAATGTGCTTCGAGTTTAGCGATCGTTTCACGGGCGCCTTCGCGGTCACCGCGTGCGATATTGTTTCCGATTTCCACCAGTGCGTTCGTGGTGCCGGATAATGCAGACAATACAACGATAGTTGGTTCTGTTTCTTTGGTCACCAGCGATGCTATGTGGTGCATGCGTTCAGGTTTGCCCACACTGGTGCCACCAAACTTCATTACTTTCATTTGTTCCCCCCTCCCTTGATTTTAAACTGGAATAAAAAAAATGTGGTTGCAAAGATAAGGATGCCGCATTTTCTGCCGCAACCTTTTTCCATGCCCACACAAGCGTAAGTATTTACGAATTGTTCAGGCCATCAAGCCCCATGTTACCGGCAAGTTTGTTCAGATCGTCGACAACGGATTGCAATAACGGTATCCCGTGTTGGCCGCGGTAGGTTTCCATTTCACGTTCGGGGTCGCCGGGGATGAGTACGTTAAGAGACGGATCGGAGGTGCGGGCGTTTCTGAAACCTTTGATCCAGTTATCCATATGTTGTTTGAAATCATCTGCTGTGCGGAAGGCATCGATGCGCATGGCACCGAAAAAATGACCGATGCCTTTGCCGGGTTGTTGTGCCGGCATCGGAACGTAAGCGGGGAACGGAGGCACCCAGGGGGCGTAATTGGCGCCGCTTAACAAAGCAGAGAAAATATCGACGACAGCCCCCAGTGCATATCCTTTATGACTTCCATGTTCGCGATCGCCGCCGAGCGGGAGCAATGCGCCGCCTTGTTTCAGGATATGCGGATCGGTTGAAGGTTGCCCATCTTTATCCTGTACCCATCCGGAAGGTGTGGGTTGGCTTTTGCGTTGCAGTATTTCGAGTTTACCGTTTGCGGCGGTGGTGGTGGCGAGATCGGCAACAAAGGGCGGTTCGGTGCCGGCGGGCACTGCCACGCAGATCGGGTTGGTGCCAAGCATTTTATCTATCGAAAAGGTTGGTGCTACGAGTGGACTTGCGTTGGTCATAGCGATACCGATCATGTCGTTGTCGAGTGCCATCATGGCGTGGCACGCGGCGATACCGAAGTGATTGCTGTTTTGCACGCTTACCCAGCCGGTGCCTGCCTGTTTCGCCTTTTCGATAGCGACGTTCATCGCATAGGGCGCTACGACGAGCCCGAGCCCGCTATCGCCGTCCACAACTGCTGTAGAGGGAGACTCGTGAATGATCTTGATGTCAGGAATTGCGTTTACGCGTTTCACTTCCCATAGTCTTACGTATCCGCTCAGGCGGGCCACGCCGTGGGAATCGACGCCGCGCATGTCGGCGGACAGGAGAACGCGGGCGGCGGTGTCGGCTTGCTGCGGCGGGCAACCGATCTTATGGAAAACGTTTTTGGTAAAGGCAAATAACTGATCGTAGGCGAAAACTTGTTCAGGCATGCCGCAAATATAAGCGGAAGGTAAGAAACGGTTAGGGCGAGCGGTGGTGAACGAGATACGGACAGTGAATGGTTTCCGGTTTTGATTGTCGTAGCGCCAAGTCGATTCGCCGCAACAATAGCCGGGAGCAGATGGTTTTTTTGAGTGGCGGGCACGACATTTCCCTGGATTTTCTCAAATCCTTCATCTTCATACTCAACCGGATCATCAGTGAAAGCGTATCCCCTTTACCAGTGTTTCCCCAGTTGTCCCCCATACCCCTTTATGCCCCCAAGGATTTACATCCCCTTCTTCGTCATCGCCGGCACGTCTGCCAGTCTTACCACTACGGGAGCTATTTTCCGAAAAACCATCCGCCCTCTGCTGCTTTCCCTTCCCATGATCTCCGCCCAGATCACCGTCAGCATACGCAGCCTTCCTCCAATCACCCGGTTTTTCTGTTTTCCGCTTCTTCACTTCCGGACATAGAAAAGCCCCTCACGGAGGAAGGGGCCGTTCTGTTATTATCTTCTATTTACGCAGTCTTATCAGAATGGAAGGTCATCCATCGGCTCTGTCACATCGTTCGCCGACATAGCACCTGCACCTGAAGCTGCGGCCTGATTGCCGCCACTGTTATAGCCACCGGATGAAGGAGCCGGACCACCTTCAGCACGACCACCCAACAGTTGCACTTCTCTTACACGCATAGTCAGCGACGCACCGTTCGTGCCGTCATTCTTCGTGAACGTACGCACTTCCGGTTGTCCCTCCGCATATACCTGCTTGCCTTTGGTCAGGTACTGAGCTACCGCCGTTCTGTCCGTCCACCAGGCACAGTCTACCCAGGTCGTACGTTCCTGGTTATTGCCCTGGCCATCTTTATATTTCTCCGTATGCGCTACGGTAAAATTGATCACATTCTTGCCATTAACCGTGTTTACCACGCAGTCTCTTCCGAGATTTCCGATAATCTGTAACTTAATCATAGTACTCAGTATTTTAGTGTCGTATTGTTATATTGCTAAACTAAAAAAGAAACGGCAAGTTAGTACTTATATTCTGCTTACAAGCCACCTTCCACGACAGAGATCAGCAGATACAGTTGCCAACCGCCGTTTCTTAGTGCAATATCGCACATCCGGTAGGCCGTTTCCAAGGGTAAAACACGCCCGAACCGGAGTATTTTTCTTGCATTGCATTCCTTATCAACCCTTAAACTTCCGTTTCACCACATCCCCTTTTTCATCGTATCTTTGCGGCTTGCAAATTTTTCAATCATGAGCAGAAAGGGAAAAGTACTGGTAGCCATGAGCGGCGGTATCGACAGCACCGTCACCGCACTCATGCTTAACGACCAGGGCTATGAAGTAGTCGGCATCACCATGAAAACCTGGGATTATACCGGCAGCGGCGGCGGCAAAAAAGAAACCGGCTGCTGCAACGTTGACAGTTTCAACGACGCCAGACAGGCCGCCGTGGAGCACGGCTTTGCCCATTACATCTTCGATATCCGCGAGGAATTCGGAGGCTTTGTCGTGGAAAATTTCGTAGATGAGTACATGGCCGGTCGCACTCCCAACCCCTGCGTGCTCTGCAACACCCATATCAAGTGGCGCGCGCTCCTCAAAAGAGCCGACGCCCTCGGCTGCGATTTCATCGCCACCGGCCATTACGCCAAGATCCGCCAGCACGATAACGGCCGCTTTGTTATCAGCAAGGCTGTTGACGATACCAAAGATCAAAGCTATGTTCTCTGGGGCCTGCAACAGGACCTCCTCAGCCGCACCCTCCTGCCCCTCGGTCCCTACCAGAAAACCGAGATCCGCCAGATGGCGCTGGATTATGGCTATCCCGAACTCGCCAAAAAAAGCGAGAGCTACGAGATTTGTTTCGTACCCGATAATGATTACCGGGGTTTCCTGAAACGCCGGGTTGACGGACTCGAAGACCGCGTAAACGGAGGTAATTTCGTCGACAAAACCGGCAAAATCCTGGGGCAGCACAAAGGCTACCCGTTCTATACCATCGGACAACGCAAAGGCCTGGATATCGCACTTGGCCGCCCTGTTTTCGTAACCCGCATCGATCCCGATACCAATACCGTGGTACTCGGCGAGGAAGCCGATCTCGAACAGGATGAAATGACCGTCGGCAAACTCAACCTGATTAAATACGACACCATAACACCTGGTATGGAGGCTGTTACCAAGATCCGCTACAAAGACAAAGGCGGTCTGTCTAACCTCTATCCCGGAGAAAATAATACGGTCAACGTACGCTTTTACGAAGCTGCCAAGGGCATCGCTCCCGGACAAAGCGCCGTTTTCTACGAAGGTGACGACGTGATCGCAGGCGGGCACATTCATGCAGGTCGCAGAACCATCTGAACGCCACCGCTTCCACGTACGGGTTTTTGTTTGTAGTTTTATCTCGGCAGGCCACAAATTGGTCCTTCCCGTTGTCTTATTAAAAAAGTTCGATCCGTGACAAATTCAGCCTCCCGCAGAATGCTGCAAACCCTTACCGCCGCCTTTGCGCTGCTTCTGACCATTGGATTCAGTGCCTGCTCCAATAAGGATGAAGATTTTACCGCACCCGCTATGAGCGACTATCTTCCATTGGAACCCGGACGTTATATTATTTACCGTCTCGACTCTACTGTTTTTACCAATCTTAACCGCGACGTGGAAATCCACAGCTACCAGGTAAAACAGGTTGTCGATGCACAGATCAACGATAACCTCGGCCGCCCGTCCTACCGCGTATTCCGCTATATCCGCGATAAGAACGGCACACAACCCTGGACACCCAACGGCTCTTTCATGGTCACCACACTCGGCGATCAGACCGAAATCACCGACGACAACCAGCGCGTGATCAAACTGCATGTGCCGCTCCGCGAAGGTTTCAGTTGGAAAGGCAACCGCCATCTGCCAACCAATCCTTATGGTGGTTATTATTCTTTCAGCGTCGACGACGATATGAAAAACTGGGATTTCTATTATGACACCTTCCAGGACTTCAGCTATGACAACCGTACGTATGCTGATGTGCTGAGCGTTGAACAGATCAACGAAAGTCACAACCTTCCCATACAACCCAATTACAGCATTGCTTCGAAAGAACGTTCCGTTGAACGCTATTCACGCGATATCGGGTTGGTATATCGAGAATATCATCTCTGGGAATATCAGAACAATTCAAGCTCGGCCAACCCCACCTACACAGGCTTTGGCGTCACGATGTGGATGATCGATCACAACTAACCTGCTTCATCATGAAGATCAGATTTTTGCTATGCCCGCTTTTCATTTTGCTTTTCAACACTGCCGGCAAGGCACAGCTTACCCGTTATACCATTCAGTTAAAAAATAAGGGCAACGCATCTTTCACGCTGGCCAATCCCTCACAGTACCTTTCGCCCAGAGCGATTGCCAGACGCCAGCGTTATGGCATTGCCATCGACAGCGCCGATCTTCCCGTTACCCCGGCTTATCTTACACAGATCCGCAACGTGAGCAACGTAACAGTACTGAATGCTTCCCGCTGGCTGAACCAGGTAACCATACAAACCACAGATGCCGCCGCTATCACCACTATACAGGGTTTCAGTTTTGTACAGTCGGTTTCGGGCATTGCCGCCAGGCAACAAATGAGACAGGTCGACCGCAATGAAACTGTTCAACCTTATGCACCCGTTGCCGGCCGCGAGTTCGGTACACAAGGTGTACAGGCAGATTACTTTGACTACGGAACAGGTTCTTATAACGAGATACACCTGCACAACGGTGAATTCCTGCACAACATCGGATTGAGAGGCCAGGGTATGCAGATCGCCATGCTGGATGCCGGTTTTCTTAATTATACTTCATTAAGATCTTTCGACAGCATCCGGATCAACGGACAGGTTTTAAGCACCTGGGATTTTGTTGCCCGCGAAACCAGTGTAGTAGAGGATCATGTGCATGGCATGCAATGTCTGTCTACTATCGCAGCCAACATCCCCGGGCAATTTATCGGTAAAGCACCAAAAGCTTCTTTTCACCTGTATCGAACCGAAGATGCCGCTTCCGAATATCCGATTGAAGAATTCAACTGGGTTTGCGCGGCAGAGCGTGCAGACAGTGTAGGCGCCGATGTAATCTCTTCTTCTCTTGGTTATTATGATTTCGACCGCGCGCAATTCAATTATACGTATGCCGATATGAACGGCCGCAATTCTATTATTGTGAAAGGCGCCGCCGCTGCAGTACGCAAAGGTCTGCTGGTATTCAATTCAGCCGGCAACGAAGGCACTAACTCCTGGCATTATATCGCCACGCCCGCAGACGGCGATAGTGTTATCGCCGTAGGTGCCGTTAACACAAACAGCGCAGTGTGGCCAAGTTCGAGCTATGGTCCTGCTGCCGATGGCCGCGTGAAACCCGATATGTCATCCGTTGGCTGGCAGGCAATGATCCAGACCACGTCCAATACAGTAGGGATTGGAAACGGTACTTCTTTCGCCGCACCGAATATGGCTGGTATGGGCACCTGTCTCTGGCAGGGCTTTCCCGAATTCAACAACATGAAAATCGTGAACGCGCTCCGCAAATCCGGTCATCGCTCCTCTACTCCGGATGACCGCACAGGGTACGGTATTCCCAATCTGAAACAGGCTTTTGGTGCGCTGGTTACAGATTATGCAAGTTCCGATCTGAGCTTCGGCAATTGCACTGCCACACTGAACTGGCGCAGCAAGGATGTGAATGCAATGAAATATGAGATCGAACGCAAATTGCCCGGAGAAAATTCATTTACCAAAATTGCAGAACGGCAACCCGAAGCAGGCACCGTATTGGCTAACCACGCTTATCAATTCCAGGAAACAATTAACCAGCAACAGTCAGGCGCCGTAATCAGTTACCGGATCCGGCAGATCATCGATACCAGTGCGGCAGGTTTTACCGCTGTGTACATCGATACTGCCAGCGCAACATTGGCGCAATCCTGCGTACCTGTCAATCCGGATCCTGAAGTGACGGACACACGCATCCTCGTTCAGCCCAATCCCGCCACAGGTGATCATATAGACCTGGTAGTGGAAACACCCGTCGCTATTTCCCAACTCAATGTTGTTTTATTTGACCTTAAAGGACGCCAGATGGCACAATGGCAATTGAGCAAAGGAACAGGTCGCGCCGTATTCAATCTGCCTTCCGGTGCGCTTGCCCGCGGAGCTTATATCATTCGCGTAGCGGATAAGCATACGGTTATAGGGAAAACGAAGTTTCTTTTCCGGTAATCCGCCTCAACGACCTCCGGCAAAATTTGTTTTCGGCGCTCCCGCAGCAAACGGTAATTTCGTTACATGATCAGGCGCAGCTTTGAGATCGTGGCCAGCAGTCTTCGCATGGCGCTCCAGGAGCTTTGGAAAAACAAGCTGCGTACCTTCCTGTCGCTTTTCGGCATTACCATCGGTATCTTCTGCATCATTGGTGTATTGGCCACCGTCAACAGCCTGCAGCAGAATATTCAGAATGAAATCAATTCGCTTGGTTCCAATACAATTTATGTAGATAAATGGGACTATACTGCGGGCGGCGGCCCCGATTATCCCTGGTGGAAATTTGTGAACCGGCCGGTTCCGAAGTATGGCGAAATCCAGCAAATAAAAAACAGGACCTCCTACGCCAAGTATGTTGCTTTCCGCATCCAGGTAACGGACAATGTTGAATACCGGGGCACATTGCTCAACAACGTAAATATCTATGGCGTCAGCGATGATTTTGAAAATATCCAGCCACTTGAAATTCCCTGGGGCCGCTACCTCTCCGATCCTGAATTCAATTACGGAAGTGCCGTGGTGGTATTAGGCCATGATGTAGCAGAAAAATTATTGGGCGCTACTGATTACGCCGTAGGCCGTGAGGTGACCATTCGTGGTAAAAAATTGCAGGTAGCAGGTGTCATCAAGAAACAGGGCAAGCAGATGATCGGCGGATGGGATTTTGACCAGAGCGTGATCATTCCTTATCGCTTTGCACGCAACATCATGAACGAATTAAAGGCCGATCCCGTTATTCTCGTGCAGGGCAAAGACAATGTACCGAGCCGCGCGTTGAAAGACGAACTCACCGGCGCTATGCGTGCTATTCATAAATTAAGTCCTACACAAGAGGCAGACTTCGCTTTGAACGACATTAATGATCTCAGCCAAAGCGTAAGCGAAGCTTTTGTGGGCCTCAATATCGGCGGTGCCATTATCGGCGGCATCAGCCTGATCGTTGGTTTGTTTGGCGTCGCCAATATCATGTTTGTGACGGTACGCGAGCGCACTTCACAGATCGGTTTGAAAAAAGCGATCGGCGCAAAAAAAGGCATCATCCTTACCGAGTTCCTGCTGGAATCTGCCTTTCTCTGTATCATCGGCGGCCTCATCGGACTCACCCTGGTATTTGTGCTGGCGCAGATACTTTCACAAGCGCTGGATTTCCCCGTTTTCATTTCCGTCGACAACATGATCTGGACATTCGTAATCTGCGTCACGGTTGGCATAGTTGCCGGCATCATTCCCGCCTCACAAGCCGCCCGCATGGACCCGGTAGTGGCCATACGAAGCAAGTAGTTAATTTGATGATTTGAAAATTTGAAGATTTGGCAATGGCGACTTCATCAGTTTCTTCATTACCGGCAAATAACGATTTGATTCAGAACTTTGAGAGGGTGTCAATTGATTTCCATTAACACACCCTCAAATTTTCAAATCATCAAATTAGTACCTTTGTGCCATGTATCTCCTGGCTATAGAATCTTCGTGTGACGAAACTGCCGCGGCCGTTTGTGCCGATGGTAAAATACTTTCCAATTTTATCGCTACACAAAAAGTGCACGAAATGTACGGCGGTGTGGTGCCCGAACTCGCATCCCGTGCACACATGCAACATATTGTGCCTGTGGTACACCAGGCGCTGGAGAAGGCCGGCTGCACACCCGCACAACTGGATGCCGTCGCTTTTACGCAGGCACCCGGATTGATAGGGTCATTGCTGGTGGGCGCGCAGTTTGCTAAATCGCTGGCTTTGTCCTTAAACATCCCGCTGATCCCCGTGCATCACATGCAGGCGCATGTACTGGCCAACCTGATACCGGAAGAAAGACCTTCTTTCCCTTTTCTTTGCCTTACCGTGAGCGGCGGCCACACACAAATTGTACGTTGCAATTCACCTCTCGATATGCAGGTCATCGGAGAAACGATCGACGATGCGGCAGGCGAAGCTTTCGATAAATCAGCCAAATTATTAGGACTGCCCTACCCCGGCGGACCATTGGTTGACAAATATGCACGCGAAGGAAACCCGGACCGCTTCAGCTTTCCCGAACCCCGCATTCCCGGACTCAATTTCAGCTTCAGCGGATTGAAAACATCCATTCTTTATTTTCTCCGCAATGCCGGCACCAGCCTGCTTTACAAAGAAGAATTCAAAGCCACGGATGAAGAGCGCGCCGCTTTTATTCAAAACAACCTGGCCGATCTTTGTGCATCGATACAACATCGCATCATCAGCATTTTATTAAATAAAATGAAAAAAGCTGTTGAAGAAACCGGTATCCGCGAAGTATGCATCGCCGGTGGCGTTTCAGCTAACAGCGGATTACGTCAGGCATTAAAAGAAACGGGTGACAAACTGGGTTGGAAAACCTATATCCCGCCGTTCGAGTATTGCACCGACAATGCAGCCATGATCGCCATTACCGCATATTATAAATACCAGGCCGGACAATTTGCCGACCTTTCAGTAGCCGCATCCGCCAGAGCAGAATGGGAGTAATAATTCAAAAGTAACCCTTCGACACGCTCAGGGACCGAAAGTCAAAATTCAAAAAGTCAACCGTATTTAGGTAAGCACACTTATTGACCATTCACTATTGACCATTGACGATTCACCATTCACGCTCATGCCCAACACTTATTTCCGTTTTAAAGAATTCACCGTTCACCAGGAACATTGCGCGATGAAGGTGACCACCGAAGGATGCCTGTTCGGTGCATGGACAAGCCATTATCTTAAAAACGCTACTTCCCCAAAACACTTATTAGATATCGGTGCGGGTACAGGACTATTAAGTCTTATGCTGGCGCAACAACACGGTAGTTGCATCGATGCCATTGAACTGGATAAAAATGCGGCCGAGCAATGCCGGCAGAATTTTGCTGCTTCTCCATGGCAGGAACGCATGCATGTAATTGAAAACGATGTGCGCTCATTTCCCTTTAATCAATTATTCGATGTCGTTATCAGCAACCCTCCTTTTTATGAAAACGATTTAAGTTCTCCAGTAGAAGGACGGCAACTCGCACATCACAGTGCAGAACTTTCATTAAAAGACCTGATAGAGCGGGTGCGTACACTACTCACTGAGCAGGGAAAGTTTTTTGTATTGTTACCCTATAAAAGAAAAGAAGAGTTATACCAGCTCGCAAAAGCTGGCGGACTGCATATCCTTCATCAATGCAACGTACGCTACAGTCCACGTCACCCGCTGTTTCGTTTGATGGCGGTGCTTTCCCCAACGCCTTCAATAGATAAACAAGAGGAACTGTTGTCGATCCGCGACGAAGAGAACAATTATACGCAGGAGTTTATCCAATTGCTGCACCCTTATTACCTGAATCTTTAAAGCGCTCAGGCTTCGCCGGCATAATCTTTCAGATAGCTGAATGTCTCCGTCAATTTTCCGTCAAGAGCAATGGTAGCGCGGTCAATCGTTGGAGAGCCTCCTTTCACCAGGTCATCCAGGATAAATTTGATCAACTGCTCACCGAAATAACGCGATGCGTCGCGCGGAAGCTCGTTGGGCAGATTGCCTACGGCCATCACATCGATAGCGCCTTTCGTATAAGCCGGCACTTTCTGCAACGTGTCACGATCGATGCCATATACCGGATCCTCGATCGTCTGATCGCCTGCGTTGATCGGCACCGAACCATTTTCATCATCTGTAATATCTGCGATAGTCTGGATGATAAAATTGTCCGTATTCACGTCCGTTTTTTCAAAAAGACGTGGCACATTTTTATCCCAGTACACGCCGTTCATCAGGATATCTGTCTGTGCCGCATACGGCAGAAACTTGCATACGAATTGCTCCGGGTTATGATGAAAAGCCTCCCGGCTGTACTTGCCGGTCTGGCGATGCATGTAGAGATCAGCCCCTTTCAGTTGTGTGTAAACGGGGTACGAAAAGCGGCGGTTCAGGTAATCATCGGGTTCCACTTCGTGAATGCCCATCAGGTTCATTACTTCCAGAATACCATGCGCCACGCGTCCGGAGCCGGTTACGGCAATTTTTACATTTGGTAATCGTACACCAAAATAACTGTGGATGAGTTCGCGGAAGCTGCGTTGCTTATATACGCGTTCCAGTTGATAGAGGCCGGTGCGGTTGCCATAAGCCATCATACCGTTGTGCGCGCCTACAACGCCGGCGAAAAAACCGAAACCGATAATCCGCTGTCCGTCTTCGTGCTCAAGGCATTCGTAATCGATGAGACGGATGCGCTGATCGAGGATGGTGCGCAGCAGGTTTTTATTATGTGGTTGTTTTTTGCGGGTATGTGAGAAAAAAAGATAAGTTTTACCGGCGATCAGTTTCTCTACCGGCACTTCTTTGATGCCGAGCAGGATATCGCAATCGTTTACCTCATCGCGCACTTCCACGCCGGCGGCTTCGTATTCGCGGTCGCTGAAGCAGCGGTCGGGAGAGGACTGGGCCACCACCGTTACGCCCGGCGCGTTTTTGAGAATCCATTTACATTGGGCAGGGGTCAGTGCCACACGGTTGTCGGCTGGAATTTTTCCTTCACGAATAAGTCCGATCTTGATCATAAATCAGGTATTTGCAAGCATGAAACAGGCATGTTTTTATTTAAAAACAGCCTTGGCGACGCAAAGGTAGGTAAAAGGTGAAACAGCCGTTATAAGTAATAGGTAATAAGTAGTGGGTAAACAACCATTTGCTATTCCCTATTCCCTATTCACCATTGACCATTGACCATTCACTATTGACCAAAATCTGTGGCGAAAAGAAATAGTTGTGCAGAAAATTGAAGGGAATGATGTAATATTGCAACCCCGGACAAGCCCGGGTGGCGAAATCGGTAGACGCAGCAGACTCAAAATCTGCCGCCGCGAGGTGTGTCGGTTCGAGTCCGACCCCGGGCACAAAAAAAGGTCTCAAATTGAGGCCTTTTTTATGCGAAAGTCTTTGGCGGAAAGCTTCTCTTGCTACCATCATTACTATTCTTCTTTTCCCACTTTAATTTGACGAAGACCTTCTATTATCTGTGGATTTGTTGTAGCTTATCCGGTAATACCAGAAATACAACCAGAACTAAGTATTAATGCTAAAATCCATGACTGCTTCTTACCCATTATTACGGGTGTTGCGAAGGCCCCTCGTGCTTGGTTGGCTGGTATTTGCAGTCATGCTCATTGCTGTGGCGCTGGTCTCCTACCAACGTTATCAGCTATTTAAGGACGCCCGTACCCGTGAACTGACTAATGCCGCGCTGAACGCAAGAGACCGGCTGCAAACAGCCCTTCATTACAGTCTCTCGGCTACTAAAACCCTGGCCTTAATCGTCACCCGCTATGAAGGCAAAAATCACTTCCGCGCTGTGGCCAAAGAACTCTTGGACAGCAACCGGTATATCGATGCACTCGAACTGGTGGAGGAGGGAACAATTATCGATGTATACCCGTTTGAAGAAAACAAGGCAGCCATCGGCTACGACATTCTCAGGGATCCCCGCATCAATAAGGAAGCGATGCGGGCTATCCGGGAGTCCAGGATATTTTTTGCCGGGCCCTTTATGCTGAAACAAGGATATGTAGGCGTTGTCGGTCGTCAGCCGCTATTCAGCAATGGCAGGTTCGTGGGATTTGCCGCTTCCATTGTCAAGTTGCCTACATTGATCAAAGCCGCAGAGTTGGATAGTCTACATGGAGATTATGTATTCCAGTTATCGAAGATCGATCCCAATACCGGTAAGGAGGAATTTTTCCTGCCCTATAAAAACGATTCATTGGTCAACAGCGACTGGGCGTCTGTCAGTGTGACCGAAGGTGATTGGAGAATCTATGCCGGCTTCGCTAAATCGGGTACACTGGGCTCCCTTCTTCCCTTTGCGATATTGGGCTTTTTGTTTGCCGCCTGCGCCGGATTATTTGCCTGGTATGGTGCCAAACAACCATACCGCCTTGAACGTCAGGTAAAAGAAAAAACCCGCCAGTTGGAAATAAGCGAAGAAAAATATTTTTCTTACTTCGAGCAAGCCTCCGACACGATTATGGTCACCGATCAACATGGTATAATCGTGGAGGTCAACCAAAGCCTTTGCCGATTATTGGAGTATCCGAGAGAAGAGCTGATTGGAATGAACTATCGGGAATTGTTGGATCCGGAGCCACTCCGCCAGGAAACAATTGTTGCCGCGTCCGGCGAACAACCCGAGACCCGTGCCAGCGAAATAAGAATGTTGAAGAAAAGTGGACGCATTGCAGAACTGGAAGTGAGTGTCAAAAAAATAGATGATAATCATACCATCGCGATTGGCCGCGATCTTACCGGTTTGCGGGAAGCACAAAAACGGATTGCCCTGAGCGAATCAACGCTGAAAGCTGCCTTTGAATACTCCGCTATTGGCACGGCGCTGGTAGCGCCGGACGGCAGATGGCTAAAAGTAAACAAAGCGTTATCCGATATTTTGGGTTATTCCCGGGAGGAACTGCTGGCGATGAGTTTCAATGATATTACGCATCCGGACGACCAGGAAGCCGGGCAACTTTTTTTAACGACCGCTGCCAGTTCGGATGCCAACCGTTACCATGCAGAAAAACGATATATAAGCAAGTCAGGTGAGGTCATCTGGGTAAACCTGAATGTCTCTTCCGTTCGTGATGCACAAGGCAGACTGCAATACTTTGTCACACAAACCGAGGATATCAACGAAAAGAAAAAAATAACGGAGCAACTGCAGGTTCGCGAAGAACAACTGCGCTTGTTTATCGAGCACAGCCCTGCTGCGCTGGCTATGTTTGATAAGGAAATGCGCTACATCGTCACCAGCAAGAGATGGCTGAAGGACTATGGCCTGGAGGGAAAAGAGGTCATTGGCCGGGTGCACTACGATCTTTTCCCGGATAACCCGCAGCGGTGGCGCGATTTCCACCAGCAAGGTCTTAAAGGAATTGCTGCGGAGAGCGATGAGGATTTTTACATCGACGAAAAGGGCAAGGTCGTCTGGCTGCGGTGGGCGGTCCATCCCTGGCGTCAGTACAATGGCGAAACCGGTGGCATCATCCTGTTCACCGAGGTAATCACGCAGCTTAAAGAAGCTGAGATGAAGTTTCGCAACCTGGTTGAACAATCCCTGGTTGGTGTATGCATCATCCAGGAGGAAAAATTCGCCTATGTCAATCCGCGCTTCGCGCAGATATTCGGCTATGATGCTCAGGAAATGACTTATGTAATGCAGGCAGACATCCTGATGCCGGAAGAACAACATTTTCCGCTCAGCGATAATAATGCCGCCGGAGTGCAGATGGCAAAGTCCGGACGCTTTGAAGCCACCGGTATTCGTAAAAACGGAGAAGTCATCTTCCTGGAAGTGTATGACACCCCCACTACCTATGAAGGAAGCAAGGCCATTATCCGGACGCTGCTGGATATTACCGAACGCAAAAAAGCAGACGAGGCTATCCGGGAAAGCGAAGAGAAATTCCGTAACCTCGTTGAAAAAAGCCTGTCGGGAATCTATATTATGCAGGATCAACAAGTAAAATACATCAATCCTGCGCATCAGCGGATCATGGGATATTCGCTGGAAGAATTACAAGCCTTTGATAATATCGAGATACTGGTACATGAAGAAGATATTCCCATCTTCCGGATTAACCAGCAGGTTGGGAAAACAGCCGAGGGCCAAAATCAGCACAGGTTAAAAGCCATCCGCAAAGACGGATCAATGGCTTACCTGGAAATAACCACCTCAGAGATCACTTATGAAGGCAGACCCGCAGTAATCGGCACCATGCTCGATATTACGGGACTGGTCGAAAATGAAATACGCATTGGCCGGGCTGTAACCGATGCCCTGGAACGGGAACGTATGCAAATAGGTATGGAACTCCATGACAATGTTAAACAAATACTCGCCGCCTCCCTTTTGACGCTGGACTTCGTCAGATCACATCTTTCAAACCCGCAATTGATAGAAGAGCCCTTACTGAATGTGAAAGAGTATACAGCCGAAGCCATCGACGAGTTGAGACGTCTGTCTCACCAACTGGCGCCATCCGTTGAAAAAAATATATCCTTCCGGGAACAGTTGGAAAAACTCATCACCGTCATGGATCCCGAACACAAACTATCTGTAATACTAAGCCTCGAGGAGGATGACCTGGCGGCTTCCGCAGAAGTGCGGCTGGCCTTCTACAGAATTGTCCAGGAGCAATTAAGCAATATTGTTAAATACGCAGATGCTAACTCGGCCTGGATCAGCTTTACTACAAATGAAAAAGATATTGTTTTAACTATAGAAGACGACGGGAAAGGCTTTGACACTTCCCTGCAAAGACATGGCATCGGCCTGGAAAATATCAGGAGGAGGGCATTTGTGCTCGGGGGTACATCCATACTCATGTCCAGCCCCGGTAACGGCTGCAATATCACCGTCACCATACCCATCAGGGAAAAACAGCCCGGCGAGCCACCTATGTAAGGACGGCCCACACGGGCGAGCACGTTCTTACCAGGTATGTATCCGTTACGAGAATTGAACCGCTACTGAATGAACTAAAAAAAAGCGGGAGCCTTACGGCCCCCGCTCGCTTCCAATAAATGACGGACTTACTTCTTCCAGATTTTCAGGTTATCATAGTAGACAACACTCTCCTGGTTCTGCCACATATTCACCCCTACTTTCAGGTATTGTCCTGAACCATCACCTACCTGGATGTTTGTTTTGTTAAACACCACTACTCCATCGATCGTCAACTTCATGTACCCTGCACTGCCGATCTTGTATTCAAATACCATGTGCAGCCATTTGTTGGTCGGAATGGTAAATGTTGTCGGATAGTAGGCATTGCTGCCACCTTTCCAGTTTACCAGCCAGAATTTTCCATCCACATGCCACAGACCAGGTGAGGCAGAACCACCGGATGTTACGGGGTGGAACTGCAAACTGTGTCCGCTGTTCTGGAAAAGTTTTTCATACATCACGTCGTATTCAATCGCACCTTCCAATGGAGTCAGCGATTCGCTGTACTGTACTTCAGAACGGATGCCTGAAGACACATTAGCGGGCACTGAGCGGAAAGATCCGGGACCATCTTTATAAATGGTGGTAGACAAACCGCCACTGCCCTGCTGACCGGAACCGTTGATGATATCGGATGTACTGTTGTAACCGGTGCTGTAAAGAAGTGTGCCATAGTTACCGGTTGCACCACCGGCCGAAGCGCTTTTTACTGTCACGGTAGTGTTGGCACTGGCAGTGGCTCCGCCATTATCGGTTACTTTGAGTGTAAACACGTAGGTGCCGGCTGTTGTCAGTCCGCTGATAGATGTTGTAGCGGATGAAGGAGATTGAATGGTGGCGGCAGGTCCTGAGGCCTGGCTCCAGGCCCACGATGCAATAGAACCATCCCTGTCAGTAGCCGTGCCGGTGAGCGTGGCAGTACTAACCGGAAGGGTGATACTTTGATCTGTACCAGCATTGACCGTTGGAGTGGCATTTGCGGTACCGGTTCCCTTCACACTTACGTGTACCGTATCCGTTGCACTGCGACCGCGACTGTCGGTTGCCTGCAGACGGAAACGATACTCACCTGCTGCTAATGCTGTTACGGTAGTAGAAGAGCTGTTGGGAGCACTGATAGTGGCCGTGGCGCCGGTTTCCTGGCTCCATTTGAACGTTCGTGCCGTACCGGCTGTAACGGCTGCTCTCAACGTAACTGAATTGGTGGGAAGTGTAATCGTTTGATCTGCTCCGGCAGATACTGCAAACCATCGTGAAGTTCTGCCTGCTGAATCTGTTGCTTCGTCTACTGCCTGGGCAGCGTTTTCAGCTTCTTTGGAACAGGCAGCAATAAGAGTAAATACGCACAAGACGGCGATGATGGGCATAAGAAGCCCGGTTGTTTTTCTGTTAGCGGTGTTCATAAAATATTGTTTGACTCGCCAAAAGTCAATAACAATGCCAGTCATGCTTGCGCCCGATCAATAAAAAATAAAAAGCGTTGTGGCATCAATAACTACGCTTAAAGTAATCGTGAACGAAATGTGAAATCGTGAAATAGTGAATCGTCAATGGTGAATTGTGAATGAAACTGCCACGTTGGTTTATGTATACACTTAAAACTTATTACCCAACACTTATTACCTTTTACTTATTACCTCCCTAACTTCGTGCTCTTAAACGATCTCCACATGAAATGTCCGAATTGTAATGAAACACTGGTAATGACCGACAGACAGGGCGTAGAAATCGATTACTGCCCGCAATGCAGAGGCGTATGGCTTGATAAAGGCGAGCTCGACAAAATCATCGAACGATCAGCACAATACAATTCCAGCGCGCCCGATTCGTCCAACTCCTTTCCAAAAGACCAGGGGTACCATGAAAAAGATTATAAAAAACAAGAGTACCCGCAAAAGAAAAAAAGAGGCGGCTTTCTCGGCGACCTTTTTGATTTCGATTGAAAGAGTGAATCGTCAATTGCGAATCATGAACAGCTCCCTGAGGCCGATACTCCGGCCTCTCCAAGGGGCCGCAAGCCCACTTGAATCAAGCAGTGGCTATTTACGTCAAACACAACCTTACACCTTCCACCGGCTGTGTAACGAAAATCATCCTGCTTCCTGAAAACCATCATCTCCACTCCTTTCCCACAACAGTACCTTTGCCGTTTCAAATACAAGAAACATGGCCGTTCTTTATTCCTCTCCCGCAGAAGCTGTACAACACATAAAAAGTAATGACCGCGTTTTTATCCATGGCAGTGCTGCTACCCCACTTACACTTGTGCAGGCACTACTCGCACGAGGTGGAGAAATAACGAATGTCGAACTCGCAGCTATCAGCACCTTCGGGCAAATCGATTGGGATCATCCGCATATCCGGAAAAATTTCTACCTCAATTCGCTCTTCGTTTCCGGCAATGTGCGCGAATGGGTCAACAGCGAATCGGGTGATTATGTGCCTGTTTTCCTCAGCGAAATCCCCAACCTTTTTCGCAATGGCTATCTGCCGCTGGATGTTGCGCTGGTGCAGGTATCACCACCGGACATACATGGTTATTGTTCCCTGGGCACCTCCATCGACGCGGCACGCTGTGCTGTGCAGGTAGCCCAAAAAGTAATCGCACAAGTCAATCCCAACATGCCACGCACACACGGCGATGGCCAGGTACACGTATCCAGGTTTGCTTCGATGATCTGGGACGAATCGCCTCTCCCTGAAGTCAACTATGCTGAAAAAGTAGATGCCGCTTCGCTGCGGATCGGTGAACATGTAGCGGGATTGATAGAAGACGGCTCTACGTTGCAAACAGGCATCGGCGCTATTCCCGATGCCGTGCTGGCACAACTTGGCAATCATAAAGGTCTGGGTATTCATACCGAAATGTTTTCAGACGGCATCGTGCCACTGGTGGAAAAAGGTGTGATCACCAACGAGCATAAAAAAGTGCATCCCGGAAAGATCGTAACAAGTTTCATCGCCGGCACACGCAAGGTGTATGATTTTGTCCATGACAATCCGGCCGTGGCTTTTATGGATGTTTCTTTTGTCAACGATACTTCCGTGATCCGCCGCAATCCGAAAGCAGTTGCCATCAACAGTGCCATTGAAGTAGACCTCACCGGTCAGGTGTGTGCCGATTCGATTGGCATTTATCAATACTCCGGTATTGGCGGACAAATGGATTTCATGCGCGGTGCTTCTTTGTCCGAAGGCGGCAAACCCGTTATTGCATTGCCTTCCGTTACCAGTAAAGGCATTTCACGTATCGTGCCCTTACTCAAACCAGGTGCGGGCGTGGTAACCACACGCGGACATGTACATTACATCGTTACCGAATACGGCGTGGTAAATCTGTACGGCAAGAACATGGAGCAACGGGCCAGGCTGCTCATCAGCATCGCTCATCCCGATCAGCGCGACATGCTGGAGCGTGCTTATTTTGAGCGTTTCAGAAAAATATTTTAGCCAAATGCCCTTTTTCCGGGTACGTACCCAAAAAAACAGCTTTCCGGCGGCCTGAGATGCGTTCAGATTGTTATCTTGTGGCATGACCGCCTCATTTGCCCAGCTATTGCTTGCCCTGCTGGCCGGTATCGGCCTTATCATTGTATTAACCGTACGTTATCGCGTACATGCGTTCCCTGCACTTTTTTTAGCCTGCCTTGTGGTAGGCCTCGGCGTGGAAATGGCGCCGATGGATATTATCCAGACCATGAAAAAAGGTTTTGGCCACATTATGCAAAGCCTTGGATTGGTAATTGTGCTCGGTACTTTTCTTGGTTCGATTATGGAACACAATGGCAGCACACGCGTGATGGCCGCCGCCATTCTCCGGCTGGTTGGTGAAAAACGTGCAGCCACAGCTATGGGCATTACCGGCTTTATTGTCGGCCTGCCTATCTTCTGTGATTCCGGATATATTGTATTAAGTGGCCTCAACCGTTCTGTTGCGCGCAGAAGCGGCGTTTCCATCGTTGTGCTCTCCGTAAGTCTTGCATCTGGTTTGTATGCCGTGCATTGTCTTATTCCCCCACATCCGGGTGCCACAGCAGCAGGAAGCATTATCGGCGGCAGCATGGGCATGCATATTCTTATCGGCACACTCGTAGCTATTCCCGCCGCTCTCGCGGGATGTGCATGGGCGCGTTATATGGGAAAGAAAACGCCAACCAGCGATGAAAGTTTTGCTGATGAAGAACAGGAAGAACTACCGGCGATGGCACCATGGAAAGCTTTTCTGCCGATCATTGTACCCATCGCCCTGATCGGTGCCGGTGCTTTCAGCGGATTGGAAGGTGGCAATGCTGTGTTGAAAATACTTGGTGAACCCGTCATAGCATTATCAATCGGCGTGACCCTTGCCCTGGCCACCAGCACCGGCCGCCGCCATGCAATGGGACGGCTGATGAGTGAGGCTGCAGAAAAAGCCGGCGGTATTCTTGTAATCATTGGCGCAGGCGGCGCTTTTGGCGCCATACTCGCCACCACCAATATCGGCGAACATCTGCAACAAGCCTTGCCTTTAAGCAGTCTTGGCTTGCTGTTTCCATTTCTCCTGACCTTTGTATTGAAGACCGCACAGGGGTCTTCTACCGTGGCCATCATTACCGCAGCCTCCATCGTAGCTCCCTTGATGGGTGCATTGGGATTGGATAGTGAAAACGGGAAGCTGCTTTGCCTGCTGGCCATGGGTGGCGGCTCAATGATGGTTTCGCATGGCAATGATGCTTACTTCTGGGTGATCAGCAAGTTTTCTTCTATCGATATGCGGCCGATGCTGAAGGTTTATTCAGTGGCAACTATCATCATGGGATTAACCACCTTTTTTGTTGTCTGGTTACTTTCCCTTTTTATGTTGTGATCATCGTATCAGTGTGAACGTTCCTTTCAGCAGTTTTCCCGATTGTTTGTCGGGCCGTATCACATATACATATACACCTGTTGGTTGCAACTGCCCCTTGTACCGGCCATCCCAAGCCTGAAAGAATCCTTTAGATTCATAGATCTTTTCACCATTGCGGTTATATACCGCCACATAAGCATCCGGATATGCCTGCAGTGCAGGAATGTCCCAGCGATCATTCAGACCGTCTCCATTGGGTGTAAATCCTGTCGGTACATATATATCCGATATTACCCGGGCATACACACTGTCTTTTGCGGAACAATTGTTCACCGGATCGGTAGCCACGAGGTAATACAAACGCGTGATATCGCTGCTGACCAATGGTTGCAATATCGTTGGATTATTCAATGCTGTTACCGGCGACCATACGTAGTTGTAACCGGTAGTATTGTCTGAAGTAGCCAGCAATGGTTTTGATTGCCCGGCCTGTAAAAAAATATCCGGTCCGGCATCTACTGCCGGTGCCGGCGCTATCCGTACGGGCACGGTATATGGCATCGAGCCACATCCTTCGTCAGAACGAACAACAAGTTGCACATTGTAGTTGGCTGCTGCGGCAAAACTGCGCCGGAACGGCGGCACCTGTGCACCTGTGCCATCGCCGAAATTCCATTGCCATACGCGTATACCACTTGTGGATGGCGATTCGAACAAAACAGGATAGTTACTGCAAAGCGTGTCTTGCTTAACAGTGAAAGTCATCGCAGGGTTTACATGAATGCGTGGTATTACACGGCTGACCGTGTCACTGCTACATCCTCCGATCACCACCGCATGCTTTACGGTAACGCCGGATGCCGATGCCGGATAACTGTGGTTGGCAACATACGTAACCGTATTACTCTCCTCATTACCATCTCCGAAATTCCAATACCATTGCGTAACACCTGATCCTGTAACAACAGAAGACGTGAATCTGAAAATACTGTCTGCACAAGCCTTCCCTGTTATATCAAATGAAACAGACGGTTTATCGGCTATCTGCAATGTTTTCCGGACGGTATCACTGTTACATCCGTTATTGCCGGCAACAACAAGTTTCACCTGGTAAAGTCCTGCAGCATCATAGCGGTGATCAAAAGCCGTAGCATCCGTACGCTCTTCGGTATGTGAATCACCAAAATCCCAATACCATCTCGTAAGTACTCCGGTTACTGCATCAGACGCATCTGTAAATGTGACCGGGTTAGCAAGACAAGAAACGTTTGAGGCATTAAAATCTGCTACGGGCGATTGGCTCACCGTCACGTTTTTGCGGACAGTATCGCTTAAACAACCATTGGTGGATTTTACAACAAGGCTTATTTCATAGTTGCCCGCAGCAGTATAACGGTGATGAAAGGGCGTGGCGGTTGTTTTTACCTGCCGGTTGCCATCACCAAAATCCCAATGCCACTCGGCGATCGTACCCGCACTTACTGCAGACCGGTCTTCTAACCTAACGGAATCCCGGGAACATATAGCAACCGGATCGCTAAAGTCTGCAACCGGCGCATCAAGAACAGTGATCTGTTTTGTCGTATCGCCTATGCAGCCGTTGGTAGCGATCACAGTATATTGTATGTTGTGCGGACCGGCTGTTGCAAAACGTTTGACCGCGTCGCGTGTGGTTTGCGTGGTGTTATCGTCGAAGAGCCAGTTATACCGGTCGACCGTAAATCCGTTAGCGGTTATGCTCCCTGTAAAGTTCACATCATCCTGCAGGCACAATGCAGTACCGGTGGAGAAATCTGCTTCAGGCCCCTGCTTTACTACTACTTTTAATCGCACCGTTTCCGTATGACTGCAATTATCGATATCAGGCGAAGTGTAGGTTACGGGTATATAGTATGTTCCCGGATGATCAAAAACAAAATCTTCCTGCAAAGTGTAATAGTAGTAACGGCGGCCATTGATAAAGCCTGAACCAGAGGGTATGGGATTGACAATAATAGAATCTGCATCCGGGTGCATACCGGCCACTTCACTCAAATGCCAACGGATATGCGTTGCCTGGTAAGCGATCTTCGCTGTGATACGCGCTGGTGTTTTGACGCAGGTAAACGTATCCGCCACACCCGAATTATTCAGTACGTTCTGCACCTCACTCACTGCGTTGAGGTTATTGATCAGACAACCTACATTGTATCCGTAACTTTCAAATATGCCGAGGCCATATACAGTAGCGGTAAAGGTTGAATCAGACGTTATGCTGTGCTGCGCTCCCGGGCCTGTCAATCGCGCTACCGCCACCGAGTAGGCCGGGTTATAAGGATGCGCAATAATATTGGCTGCAGGCAACGGATTACCGTCCACTCTAAGCGAACTTATTCCCGCAGCGGGCAGGAGAATGTTGACATAGTTATAATCGATGCCGTAGTTCCGCGAATTATAAAACAAGACTTTTTTCATCCCCTGCTCGATGGGACTGAGATAAAACATTTCAGGATCGCCATACCCAAGCGGGTTGGATCCGCTGCATTGGTTTATGTTGGTCATGTACTGTGCCACCAATACAGGTTTATCTGCTTCAATGTATTCACCTGAGGTACTGGTGTATTCATAATAAAAATTATTGATCAGTCCTGTCATTACCACGCCATTCTTTTTCACCACGGTAGCCGGGTCCTGTACAGCTACCCGGTAAATACTGAGATTGGGAGCTGTAACATTCGTGTTGAAATTATTAAGCGTATGATAGGTAAGGTAACGTGTCCCCCATGCATTGGCGGGAAACACCTGCTGGTGCATGAATTCGCCGCCATCGCCCTGACAAAGGCGTATGCCACTCGATCCGGAGAATACACCGACGGGATGACACTTTCCATCTGCGCCCGCTATTGATACGATCTTGCTCCCTGTCATATCCTTGCTGGCTCCCTGCGCCGTGCCATCAAATACGGCTTTTCCGAAAACATTATATATCTCGCCTTTATTGAGGTTAACAGTATAAGTATGCCCGGGAAGCCATCCACCCATGGTTGTATCGGAAGGAGTAATTTCAAGCCTTGTGCCGTCCTCCGATGCTACCACAAAAAACCAGGAATACCAGTCGCGCACATTGGAAGCATTCTGCGAGTAATTGATCGAATAATAGGTATAGCCATAGCTCTCAACCGGCATCAGCATCGTTGCACCCGATAGTTGTGAGCGATATTGATGTGCATATACAACAACAGGCACATCACTTACGATATGAACCCCTCTGTCCGATACTCCTTCGTTAAAAATGCGCGCGTCGCCTGCACCGCTCTTGGGTATCTCGATAGAAAAATCCACCGAATTGGCAGGAATATTAACGGTCTGCGACCAGGGCGTATTGTTGACCGATACAGTTACCTGCGCTGCTTCCTCCGCGCTGATATAAATTACAAGCGTTTGACTGTTAACGGGCATTTCGTTCGTGAAATGATAATTATACCCGTATCCCAGCCAGAATTCTTTTCCGCGATTTGACTTATCCTGCGCTGTGAGGACAATGCTCAGCAGAAGACTTATAAGCAGTAAGCAGTTTTTAATCATGAGCACCTTTGCATTGATGAAGGCGTTCCAAATTAACTATTAATACAATTCCGAAACCTGCACCCAGCCTGTATTTCATCGAACAAATCAAAATTGAGTGTATCTACTCAATTCTATAATCAAGTGTTTATACCCAGAAACAAAAAAGAGTACAACTGTAATTTTAGACACCGGAAAATTCCTGCTTTCATCCCGTCCGTCCTGCAACCCGGACCAAACCAAACACTAATTCAAAATGAGAAAAATGTGTACTAAAAAACGTTTGTTCTTTTTCCTGCTGCTTGTGCTGGGAGGCGTCCTTCCTGCACAATCCCAACTGGATAATTCTCCCTGGCGATTCAGTAATCCAAAACCATTTGGTTTCACCGTACTGGACATGTCGTTTGCCGATGCCAGCAATGGCATTGCCGTTGGCGCTTCAGGAGGCATAGCCAAAACTTCCGATGGCGGTGCTACCTGGCAGTATGCGGCATTCACGTTCACCGATGCTTCCAATATGGTTATCCGTCCCAGTTTCGCAGGTGTTCATTTTGTAACTCCTTCAGTTGCGTACGCGGTGGGCAATAGTGGTTTACTGGCCAAGTCAACAGACGGAGGTTTGAACTGGACGGCTATCGGCAATCCTTTATTCAGCAATGCCAAAAGTATCAACACCGTTTATTTTGTCAATAAAGACACCGGGTATATCGCCGGACAGCCGAATGGCACAGACCCCGCACCCAAATTATATTTTACCCGCAACGGAGGTTCCACCTGGGACTCAATCGCTGCACCGGTAGGTCCCAAAACGCGCATTGGTTATGTTAATAATCCAACACGCCCTGCAGAGCTGGCAGATGTGACGGCTGCAGGAAAAGAAATCTATAAGATCATATTTGTAAACGACTCGGTAGGTTATATCGCCGGATCCGGCACCAACTCACTTCCTTATACCAACGTCAGCGGTGGCACTTCCACTACATCCGGAGGATCGGCCTGCCTGCTTTGGAAATTCGAAAAAGGACGCCTGACGGATTATTCACTCAGCAAAGAGCGAACAGGCTTTGCCGGTGTCAATACAACTACCGTCACCAGCACAACACTCTACAATGCACTTACTCCTTCACAACAGATAATGCGGGCTATCCGCCCCATCAACGATTCGTTGGTGGTAATAGCCTCCTTCAATAACGCTATTGTAGCAAGCATTCGTACAGGCAGAGCCGACAGCACGGAAAACCTCGCACAGCCCGGTGTGTACTTCAAGGGGAAATATGAAATGCTGAACTACCCTTTCCCTCCGCTAAATTATCCACCCATTCCTGCAGTACCTGTGCTGCCCAATTCCAATATGTACCACATTGCCAAAACTGCCGATGGCAAATTGGTAATCCCGTCTTTTGGCGGGCAGGTAGCAGTATCATCCGATACCGGCCGTAACTGGACCTTACAGAAAGTGTTTGATCCAACCATGTACCACGCCAACAATCTCCTGTCGGCTGTATCTGTAACCCCGGCAGGTAAAATAATTGTTGCGGGAGCCAATGGTGCGCTGGCAGATTCTGCTACAGGCGGACGCTGGCAGAACACCGGAAATTACACCTCCGTTACTTTAAATGCGAGCTATGAAAAGATCAAATTTGCAGATTGCAACAACGGTATCGCAGTAGGTGGAGGTCAATTCACCGTTACACGCGATGGCGGTAAAACCTGGACCGATAAAGTCCGGACAGACTTTGTCAACAGCTACATCTCCATTACCGACCTGATCTATGAATCTCCCAGTCGTGCATTAATCAGTACTTCGCACGGGTTTGTGTATACTTCTTCCGACCAGGCATCTACAATAGATCCTGTTTTCGCAGACTCTTACTACGATCCCAATTATGGTTCCGGACAGGTAACGGCTCTTGCCAGTGCCGGCAACACCCATATCTGGGCCTTTGGCTATCGCAATGGTCCTGCAAGCCTGCAGGAAAAAACCATGCTTTTCCGTACGGTAGACGGCGGTCTTACATGGGATACCATTAAGGCATGGCCGCTCGGAGCCAATGCAGCCAGCATTACCGAAGCTAAATTCCAGAATACTACGCTGGGTTATGCCGCCGGTGGTAAAGGCCGTGTATTCAAAACAACAGACGGAGGCAGCACATGGACCGATATCAGTCCCTTCCCTTCGCTTAACACCACCATGATCTACACCGATATCCAGGTGCTCAATGATCAGACAGTGTTTGTCGTAGGAAACGGTTTCCCCCGTAAAGTTGTTTACCGTACAACAGACGGTGGTACTACGTGGACGGATATCTCTCCCGTATTATCCAATGTCAGTTTTGGCAACTTCAACGCCATACTGATGCACGATGTGAATAACGGTTATGTGATTTCAGTAAGTGGTATGTTAACCACCAATAACGGCGGCACATCCTGGAAAACGGAGTTCTCCCCTTCCAATGGTTTCCTCAGTGCCTGCTTCCGGGACAGAACGGTACCAGCGGGTACGCAAATGGCCAACCGCAAAGTATTTCTCGGAACCATAACGGCGGGATTCGCTACTACACCAGGTGGTCATATCATGGAATATGGTAAAGCAATTGATGTGGATCTGTCGGCAACAACCGCTATCACCAACGCCTCCTGTACGCAACCTTCAGGTGGCGCCGTTACCATCACTGCAAGAGGTGGTATTGCTCCGTATACTTACAGTATCAACGGCACTGACTTCCAGGCGGGTAATAGTTTCACAGGCCTGGCACAGGGAACAAGGACGATCACTATCCGCGATGCAGGTTGTCAGCAGATCACCCGCGCCGTTGAGATCGCCTTTACCAACAACCTTACACTCACCATTGCTCCGGCTGACACGGTGGTTTGTGCAGGCGCACCCGTTACCTTCCGTACAAACAGTAATGCAGGCACCTATAGCTGGTCACCCGCAACAGGATTGAGCAACGCAGCCATCGCCAACCCAACGGCCACCGTCAACTCGCCGGTAACGTACACTGTTACTGGCAGCCTGAACGGATGCACAACCACGGCACAGGCAAGTATCGGCATCAAACCTGCACCTTCCGTGAATGCCGGAAGCGATCAGACCATTGTAAGTGGAGATGTGGCCCAACTCAACGCAACGGTTACAGGCATTGCCAACAGCATTGCGTGGACGCCGGCAGGCACGCTCACAGGAGCCAACACCCTTACACCACAGGCTCGCCCGGCAGAAACCACCACCTATACCATTACTGTACGGAACAGCGACAACTGTACATCAACTGATGATGTGGAGGTAATTGTATTGCCTTATTGCCTGAAACCCATGAAAGCCTTTACGCCGAACGGCGACGGATTCAACGATCGCTGGATGGCAACGCAGGGCAGCAATTGCACCGACCAGGTAATGGTAAAAGTGTTCAACCGCTATGGATCAGTGGTGTATAGCAATGACTATTATCAGAATGACTGGGATGGTAATTACAAAGGCAACAAAGTAGCCGATGGAACCTACTATTACATGATTACCTACAAACTGATCAATGGCAAAACAGTAACACTGAAAGGCGACCTGACCATCTTACGTTAACAACCAAACTGAATGAACATGAAAAAATATATTCTGGCAACTGTCATTGCCCTTGCAGCCGCAACAGGCAATGCGCAGCAACTGCAGACCTCCTCTCACTACGATCTGCAGGGAATCCTGCACAATCCATCCATCGCCGGCGTTCAGCAATCCCCTTCAGTAAAGGGGATGCTGGGAGGCAGCTACCGGCAGCAATGGAGCGGTATCAGCGGCAGTCCGCGCACACTCAACCTGGTGGGTTCATTTAAACTGGAAGACCTGAAGGCCGGCATTGGCGGTTATATCTTCAGCGATAAGACCGGACCAACATCCAGAACGGGTATCGACCTGGCTTTTGCCAAACACATTCCGTTGAACAATGATGCAGTTTTCTCACTGGGCATAGATGCACGGATGCAGCAGTATGCGGTAGATATGGAGAAACTGAGTGAATCGCTGGGCAACGATCCTTTGCTCGCCGGCAATGACAATAAATTCAAATTTGATGCAGGATTCGGTCTTTCTTTTACCACTCCGAAGTTTCAGATCGGAGCGGCTGTGTCGCAATTGGTACAATCGAAGCTTGATTTTTATAAAGGCGACCTGAACCGCTCTGCGGAAGGACGTCTCTACCGCCACTATTACCTGCACAGCCATTATAAATGGAACGTAGACGAGGCCACCACTATTACGCCGCATGTATTGGGTATTTACCTTCCTAATGCTCCGTTTGAATTTACCGGCGGTGCGCGGGTAGAACACCGCGAACTGTTCTGGTGGGGTGTTGGCTACCGGATCAGACAAGGCTGGCTGCTCAATGCAGGTATTCATATCATGAAAAAATTCTCTGTAGGATACAGCTATGATATTTATAACGCACCGATCAGCGAATTCAATGCGGGACACAGCGCACATGAACTGATGGTCCGTTTCAATTTTCTCAAGTAAGCAGATACCAGGTTTCAAGAAAGCAGCATGCCGCAGGGTGTGCTGCTTCTTTTCCCTGATTAATTATCAGGTTAAGGTTTCCGGAGCGTATCGTCCGATGTTGTAATTTAGTTAAATGACTGACTGCCTGTATAACCTTGCGGACAAACAACGGAATCGTTTTTCGTTTGACAAACTGCGAAGTACAAAAGTATCATTACTGACTGCGCTGCTGTTGGGTTTACTGGTCGCGTTTAATGCATTTTCCCAGCAAGCCGTTCCTGCCGCATCAAAAGGAATCACGGACACTTCCGTTATTATGTCGCAAATCCGCGAGGGAAGCAACCTCACCGAGCGACTGCCACAGGAGGCCTTTAAATACCTCACCGTTGCCCTCGAAAACAGCCAGGCTGCCGGTTTCGAAAAAGGTATGGCACTGGCATCTGCCAAACTGGGTGCCTGGTACTTTGGCAATGATGTAGGTAAATCAATCGAACTGGCTTCGGATGCACTGCGCAAATACGATATCGCACGCTGGGGTTCTATCGATGAAGTGGCCCGCGTACATCTTCTGCTGGCACAGGCTTATGATGAACAGGGAAAAACAGATTCCTCCGCTTATTATTACTATCTGCTGGGCGCTGAAATGGAAGACGGAAATATAACCGAGCCGCAATTTGCCATCGATGTATTTACCAAGCTGGCCATTTTCTGGATCAACCTTGACTACGGCAGCTACAACAGTGTTGAATACAAAAAAACAATACAACGCTTCGTAGAGAAAGTGCGCGATGCCGCGTCGCGGATCAAAGACAGTGCCGATGCTAACAGTACCGTTTACTTTATCCAGGGTGCTTATTACCATGGGATCAAAATGTTTGACAGCGCACGCTACTACTACCAGACCTATATCCGCGAACGCGAAAAACTCGACAAACTCACCCTCAGCCGTCGTATATCCACATTGGCCAATATTGCCGACACTTACCTGCAGGAAGAAAATCCGGGCAAAGCATTTGACTATATTACCAACATCCGCAATCTCGGCGACCAGCCGCAGAATAAGAAGTTCACCGCATTTTATCTGTCTTTCACAGACCTGCTGGAAGCCAAGGCCCGGTACCAGCAGAAGCGTTACGAAGATGTAATCACCATCCTGAATAAAACCTGGGCGGAGCTGCCGCTGACAGGCACACATCTGCGCAATGAAGTAGTGGAGTCCTATGAAATTTATGCCAATGCCAATGAAAAGCTTGGCAACTTTAAACGGGCATTGGAATACAAAAACATTTTCATCAAACTGAATGACAGCCTGGCCCGGCAGGAGCGGTTGGACATGATCACGCGACTGGAGATCCGAAACCGCATGGCGGAAAAAGACAAACAACTTGCCCTGCAGAAACTCGCCCTTTCGGAAGCCAACAGCCGTTTGCGCGACCGCAACTTCTGGATCGCAGGTATTTCCTTCTTTGCGCTTTGCGGCGCTATCATTTTTGGTTTGTGGCGCAAAAAAAATATTGACAAACAAAAGCTCCAGGAAGAACGGATCGGCAGCCTGCAGCAGAAGATCAAGATCGAACGACTGAAAGCCTCTATTGCCGGAGAAGAGCGGGAACGTACACGTATAGGAAGAGAACTGCATGACGGCATCGGAGGATTGCTGTCCGTAGCACGGATGAATTTTGAACTGGCGAAAAAAGTAAAAGGCATGGAGGAAAACGAAGATTTCACCGACGGTCTCCGCCTGCTCGAAGACGCAACGGTGGAGCTACGCAAAGCCGCGTACAACCTGATGCCGGAAGTCTTACTCAAACTCGGACTGGCAAGTGCCGTGCAGGCATTCTGCGAAAAAATGATGAGTAAAAGTGATACCACCATTACCCTGCAGGCGCTCGGTGACACCAACCGCGCCACCACCATTTACGATTTGTCTATTTACCGCATCATACAGGAACTTGTCCATAATATTATCAAACACGCAAAGGCACAGCACGCATTGGTGCAACTCAACTATCATGAAGACGGTTCACTCAGCGTCACCATTGAAGATGACGGTATTGGGTTACCGGAAGAAGCATTTGAAAAATCTTACAGCATGGGATTGCGCAACGTAAAGGAAAGAGTAAATGATCTCGGGGGGAAGCTCGATATCCAGAGTTCCGCCGAATCAGGCACCAGCATTTATCTTGAATTTGAATCTTACCACGAAAACGAAGACAACCATTAAATCATGATCAACATAGCCATAGTAGACGACCAGGTAATTATATTGCAGGGGCTTCAGAAGATCCTTGCCGACGCCCCGAATATCCAGGTGGAGGACGTCTATTCCAACGGAGATGCGTTACTGGAAGGGCTGGAAAAGCGCCAGCCCGATGTGTTATTGCTGGACATACAAATGCCCGGCAAATCAGGTTTTGAACTCTCTGAGATCATCGCCAGGAAATATCCCAAAATCAAAATGATCGCACTTACCAATGTGGATGTGCTGATACAAGTGAGGCAAATGTTGCAGAAAGGATGCAAGGGATACCTGCTGAAAGATGTGAGTCCGGAAGTATTGATAAAAGCCATTGAAACCGTACAGGAAGGCGAGATCTTTTTACAGGAAAATTTCAAATCGCAGTTACTCAACAGCCTTGCCGGACAACCTTCGCGCCAGATGATCACCCGACGTGAAAAAGATATCCTGAAACTCATCGTGGAAGAACACACCAATCAAGAGATAGCGGGAAAATTATTTTTAAGTCTCCGCACAGTTGAAAACCACCGCAACAACCTGCTTCAGAAATTGAATGTAAAAAATACGGCCGGTTTGGTGAAGGTGGCGATTCACGAAGGCCTGGTGTGAGGCCTAAGGTGTAAGGCGTAAGGTAAACAGCCTTAGCTTACAGGTAATAGGTTATAGGTAATAGGTAATAGGTAATAGGTAAAACAGCCATCCCCTATTCACTTATTGACTTATTCACTTATTGACGATTCATCAATAAAAAAAGGGCACAACATACTATTGTACCCTTGAATCAGTTGAAAAGCTATTCGCTTATTTCACGTGCTTGCTTACAATCTTAGCCAGGTCGAACATAGACACCTGATCTTTACCGAACAAACCTTTCAGTTTGGCATCGGCGTTGATCATACGTCTGTTCTTCTTGTCCTGGAGATTATTTTTCTTGATGTAGTCCCAGATCTTTTTGATGATCTCGGTGCGGGGCAGAGCTTTGGTTCCGATTACTTCTCCGAGTGTTGCGCTTGGAGTCAGAGGAGCCATGAAAGCTGCATTAGGTTTGCGGGCTGATTTTTTCTTCGCTGCTTTTTTAGGAGCGGCTGCTTTCTTTGGAGCTGCTGCTTTTTTAGGAGCTGCTTTTTTGGCGGCTTTCTTAGGAGCGGCCTTTTTTACTGCTTTTTTTGGAGCTGCTTTTTTCGCAGCTTTCTTTACTGTTGCCATGGTTATTAATATTAAATTAATGGGTTAATGACTAAATTTACAGCTTTTGGTATAGATGGATGCATAATTTTCCCACATTCAATCCACCTTTTTTTCAGCGGGCTTTTCCCGGGTATTTTACCTCCAGATTTTACCTCCGCCGTCACTATGAAATTAAAGGTATTATTTTCACCTAATATCCCCCACTTTTCTTAAAAAATTTCATACCCGATGCTGAGGGCATACGGTAACACTCGCGGGAAAACAGGTCGCCACAAACCCCGGGCAAGTCCGTTATCCCTTCATACTACTCACCCCTCTTATCTCCTAAAGCACAAAGCCTTAAATCGCTTATTCCCCTGAAATGCAGGAGTGGCGGGACTTTTGCATCTTCTTCGTAAAAGAACGGATCTATGCCCGACAAACGTACTATACCTCCACAACATCAAAATCGCCAGCCGGGGTTGGAAAAACAGATGAACCCCCAACCCATTTACACCAATGACAAACCGGGTTTGGGACGACTCAAAGACAGGGTAGCACTCATCACCGGAGGCGACAGCGGCATTGGCCGGGCGGTAGCTATCGCCTTTGCCAAAGAAGGCGCCTCAGTCGCCATTGCCTATTTGGACGAACATGAAGATGCCCGCCATACGGCCGAGATTGTTGAGTGGTATGGCAGCAAATCACTGGTGCTGGCAGCCGATATTACCAGTGAGGATGCGTGCAAAAACCTGGTGCAACAAACCCTTACGCACTTCGGAAAACTGGACATCCTGGTCAACAATGCCGCTGTGCAATTCCAGCAAAAAGACATCACCAACATCACGGCAGAACAGCTCGAGCTGACCTTCCGTACCAATATCTTTTCACAATTTTACCTGGCAAAATACGCCGTACCGTATTTGAAAGAAGGCAGCTCCATTATCAATACCGCCTCTATTACGGCCTTTCGCGGCAATCCTGATCTGATGGATTACAGCGCTACCAAAGCCGCTATTATCGGTTTTACCAGGAGCCTTTCGCAGTCGCTCGTTACACAGGGCATCCGCGTCAACGCCGTAGCACCAGGACCTGTTTGGACGCCGCTGATTCCCGCTTCTTTTGATGAAGAAAAAGTGGCTGAATTCGGCAACGATGTACCAATGGGACGTCCTGCAGAGCCGGTGGAAATTGCCCCTTGTTATGTATTCCTCGCCTCCGACGAAAGTGTTTTTATCACAGGACAGACACTGCACCCCAATGGCGGTTCGGTCATCAATGCCTGATTTATATCATTACAAATATTACACATTATGAAAAAGATCTTCTTTTCGGGATTAGTCTTCTGCCTGCTGGCAGCTTGTAACAATAACCCCAACAGCAACCGGGACTCAAACGAAGTGGCACAAGATTCTATTATTCCCGGTAATAACCCGGCGAGCGGTCCCCGTATGGACACGGCCAACATGCCCTCCACCGATACGCCCTACAACCGGACAGACTCCGTACCCATGCACCTTCAACATCAACAACCTAAACCCTGATCTTTTATGACACTCTCGGCAACTTCCTTTTGCGATATATACAAACTTCAATTGCTGCAGGGATTTCGTGAGATAAGATTACGTGAGTTGCAGCAAAAAATGGGCGATAGCAATCCTGCTATCGCCCGGTTTATGGACAACCTGGCCGCGCAGGCCCGCCATTGCAGGAAAGAGATTGTGAGCCTGCTGAAAACGTCCATACGCCCGTCATTTGAGCTGTTAAATACTGAATGCTGGCACCCGATGTTCCACATGAGAGAACTTCTTTTTACCAGGAAAAATGAAGTGCCGCTCAAAGAAGTCATCGACCAGATCAATGAAACAACCGGTAATATTTACCGGCGGGTCCTCGACAAAACAACAGCATTGCCCGGAGTAGTGAGCAGTTTACTCTCACAACAACATTCCGATCTGCTGAAAGCAAGCCATCATTTTCCAATGGAGCCGGAAAGCCGGAGCTAAGGAGAAATGCCAGTCATGGGGATATAGCGATACAACCCCGTTGCCGATTGCACACTTTTTCCCTGCAAAAACAGCGATACGCCTTGCCGCCCGACGGGCATAGCGTTTGATTAATCATTGTATCTAATCATCCAACAATTATTTATGATACAACGAGACGGCGCCATGGTCAGTTTGTGGCAGGGAACCATATTCGCCTATATACCGGAAAGCAAAGTTGATCCGGAGTTTATTTATGATGTAGTCATCGTCGGCGGTGGCATTACCGGCATTTCTACCGCGCTGTCTCTGCAGGAAGCTGGTAAGAAATGCCTTGTACTGGAAAAAGAAATACTGGGCTTTGGCACCACCGGCGGCACCACTGCCCACCTTAATACCCTGCTGGATACACCTTATACCACTATTCAGAAAAATTTCAGTGAAGACGACGCAAAACTCACGGCTAAAGCCGCACAGGAAGCGTTGCGGTTGATCCATGAACGTGTCAATCGTTTTGCCATTTCCTGCGCTTACAAAGAACAGCAGGCTTTCCTGTACGCACAGAATGAAGAACAGGAGGAAGAGCTGGAGGAGATCGCCAAAGCATCGGAAGCGGCGGGAATCGACCTCACTTATACTACCGAAATCCCCTTCCCCATCCCTTTTACCAAAGCCATACAGGTCAATGGGCAGGCAAGCTTTAGTCCCATCCACTATTTATATGGCATAGCCAAAGCTTTCGAAAAAGCCGGTGGCACCATCGTTGAACATTGCCGGGTAACCGGCGTTGACGAAACAGAACCCCTGAAGATCACAACAGACACCGGTACTTTTAAAGCGCGGGATTTGATATATGCCACGCATATTCCGCCAGGCGTAAACCTGCTTCACCTCCGGTGCACACCGTACCGCAGTTATGCCATGGCCGTTACCTTGCAGGACGATGAATATCCCGACGGCTTAAGTTATGATATGGTCGACCCTTATCATTATTTCAGATGCCAGGAGATAAACGGAAAAAAATACCTGATCGCAGGCGGCAAAGACCACAAAACCGGCCACGAAGAAAATACACGGCATTTATTTGAAATGCTGGAAGCCGTTGTCCATCGCTATTTCAACGTAAAAGAAATTGCCTACCGCTGGTCATCACAATACTACGAACCGGCTGACGGATTACCGTATATCGGACATCTTCCCGGACATCCCCAAAATATTTATGTGGCAACAGGCTTTGGCGGAAACGGTATGACTTACAGTAATGTAGCCGCGATCACATTAACGGGTTTATTGACCGGCAGCGACGATCGCTATGTAAAATTGTTCAACCCCAACAGGCTCAAACCAGTGGCAGGTTTTGTCAATTTCATTCAGCACAATGCCGATGTGGTAAAACAATTCGCAGGAAAAATTTTCTCTGGTGAAAAAATAAGCGGATGGGTGGCACTTGCCCGCGATGAGGCAAAACTCATCAAAGAAGAAGGACAAAAAATCGCTTTGTATAAAGATGACAAAGGAATACTGCATGGCGTCAATCCATCCTGCACGCATTTACATTGTGATGTGAATTGGAACAATGCCGAACAATCCTGGGATTGTCCCTGTCACGGTGCGCGTTACTCGATGGATGGCAAAGTGCTCACCGGACCTGCCGACCGCGACCTGGAAAAAATAGCATTGCAAGATCTCGGCAACAAAAAATACGCCTAGTCTTCTATCAATTCCCATGCACTTTGATAGGCGTTTTGTTCTTCTGCATAACTGATAAAGCCTGCATAAAAAGGATATTGCGAGAGGGTAGCACTGTCGCCGATCACCACCAGCTTTTTGCGTGCCCGCGTCATGGCCACGTTCATGCGGCGTATATCCGTGAGAAAGCCGATACGGTTTTCTGTATTGCTGCGGGTAAGACTGATATAAATGATGTCACGCTCCTGCCCCTGGAAACTGTCGATCGTATTAACGGTAATCGAAGAGCGATAAGGCGCAAGTGCAGATTGGTGATTCAACGCATCCTGCAACCACTCCACCTGCCGGCGATAAGGGGATATAATACCAATAGAAGGAAAATTGCCCGCATCATACGACGATAACGATTTTACCAGGTGATTCAGATGGCGGTAAAGAAAAGCGCCTTCCTCCGGGTTGCTGGTAGCCGTACCATCCTGCTTTTCATCGAAACCACAACCCGCCGTATCCACGAATAACAAGGGTTGATCATCAGGAAAAAGACGGTGATCTTTCACGCTTTGATGCGCCTGTAATGCACTATGGTAAAAATGGGCAGACGAATAATGCATGATCTGTTCATGCATTCGGTATTGTTCATTCAGCATCACCACCGCAGACGGATGAATGGCGACCAGTTTCTCCATTAATGTTTTTTCCAATCCATTGGCTACGGCAGCTTTGACGGTGGGCGGCAACTGGCAATGGTCACCGGCCAGCACCAGCTTGTGCGTTTTGACAATAGGAATCCAGCAGGCAGGTTCCAGTGCTTGTCCGGCTTCGTCGATCACCACCGTATCATACCGTAGTGAACGGATAGCCGGATTCGCGGCCCCGACCAGGGTGGCTGTAATCACCTGCGCTTTATTCAGCAGATCTTGTAAAATGTACTGCTCCGTCTGATCTACCTGTTTCAGCAATGCATAGGCTTCATCAAACAAAGCTTTGCGTTGTTCACGTTCCGCTTTACCAAATTGCCTTTTGTATTTGTGTGCCATGTTGCGAAACTCATTCGCTTGTTTTTTCAAGCGGCCGATCTCTTTCATCGAAGGATGCGCCGACATTTTTTCATCCAATGTGAGCGAAGAAAGTCTTTCGGAAACACGGGCGGGATTACCAATGCGCAATACATTCAATCCCTGCGCAGCCAGTCGTTCGCTTAACAAATCAACTGCTGCGTTGCTCGGCGCGGTAACCAGTATGCGCGGGTTGCCATTTTTCACCAATACTTTTATGGCCTGCACCAACGTGGTTGTTTTGCCGGTACCGGGAGGGCCGTGCACAATTGCCAGGTCTTCGGCCTGCACGATCTTCTGAACGGCTTGTTGTTGCGAAGGGTTGAGAGAAGGAATAGTAATTTCAAATGTTGCATCGCTGAATGCAGGCTGTGCAGCACCCGTGAGTACGCGCACCAATCGTCCGTCAGCCGCGTTTTCTGCGAGCTTTGCAGCGCGTTGCAACGCGCTTTGCATTTCATCGTAACTATTATCATCGAAAAGCAGGTCGACGCCGAGTTTGCCATCGCGTGCCCAATCGGGCAATTCGTCTGTTCTGAGTGAGAGACGGAGTTTGTTGCCCCCGACCCAGGTAACGATACCTTCGGCCCTGTTCTCGCGCGGCGCATGATTGGAGAAAAAAGCGGCGGGCACGCCGGAGCGTAATTGATGCGGAAGATCCTGGTGCGTGGTACGTTCGAGTTCTACGGTCAGGTAATCACCTTTACCGAACTCTTTATCCCGGATGGCAACGGGATACCAGCAAAGACCATTATCGCGGCGTTCGGCTACGGAGGCATTGGCCGCCATCGCGGCGTACATACGCTTATCTTCTTCACGCTCCAGTTTCAGCAGGTCTTCCAGCTTCTTGAAATACTCCATCCGGCAAAAATACGGCGTGCCGGCATGTATCAGGGATACAGCACGTATTTGAGGCGCATTTTTTTGTAATTGCTGAGGCCGGGCTCCCAGGTACGGCGTATCTCTTCAGCAGATTTGCCGGCTATTACCTGTTCTTTAAAAACACCGTTGCCGGCCAGCACCTCGATGCGTCCGATCTGTTTGCTGACCGATCTGTCGAAGAAACCTGGCTTATCCGGATACTGCTGATAAAGATCCAGCATCCATTCGATCTGTATACGTTTCAGCTTCTTCAATTTTTCCAGATCATACTTTCTGAAGTCAATGCCGTAGCAAGGCTGGTTCATGTGGAGCGGTGTTTCACTCATACCAGGGATGCTGACAGGAGTAAATGAAAAATCATATTTGCCTTTCAATGCAGGAGCTCCTAAAACAGTAAAAGGGAAATGAGTGCCTCTACCCTGGCTGAGGATGGTTCCTTCAAAGAGGCAAAGAGTGGGATATAAAATAATGCTCTCCTGTGTATTTAGATTGGGTGAAGGAGGAACGGGTAACGTATAAGGCAGATCGTGTTGATAATTGGCAACCGGTACGATGCGCAGGAGACATTTTTTCTTACCCGTAATCCAGCCTTCTCCGTTAATCATCTGTGCAAACTCGGCGATGGTCATGCCGTGTGCAATAGGAATGGGAAACTGACCGATGCCTGATTTATACTCCATATCGAGAATAGGCCCGTCGATCAGGTAACCGTTGGGGTTGGGCCGGTCGAGGATCATCAATTCTTTGTTGTTATCGGCGCAGGCCTCCATTACGTCGCGGAGTACATTGATATAAGTATAAAAACGGCAGCCGACATCCTGGATATCGAAAATAAACACGTCCACATCGGCCAGATCGGCTTTGGAGGGTTTGCGTTTATTGCCATACAGGGAAATAACGGGAATGCCGGTAGTGGCGTCTTTTTCATCGGCTACTTTGGCACCGTTGCTGGCGTTACCGCGAAAGCCATGTTCGGGGCCAAATGCCTTTACAATATTGATTCCGCGACTGAGCAGGCTGTCTACCAGGTGACGCTTGCCGATGATAGTGGTAGGATTGGCGAGCACGGCAACTCTTTTTCCTTCGAGATAGGGAACATACTTCTCGGTCTGATCGGCACCTGTGATGATAGCCTTGGCGGGGTCGTGAGCGGGTTCATTAACCTCAGGGCTGTTGAAACTGAAAAGTGCGAGGCAAAAAGTAACGATGGGCCAATTCATAAACATAACAATCGGTATTAATGCCAATAAAGTTATAGGATCATGCGCTGTTTTTTCCGGAAAAAAGCACGCAAAAAGCGGCATCGCTCCTATCGAACAGGTAAACGGTTAAGAAAAAACTTTTCTATCCGGTTAATTACGTGTTATACGGTAGCGGAAGGCAATGAAATGTTGAGTCCGGCTGCAATTTTCCGCAACTGATGGATATGCCGTTGGGTATGGACGACGATAAAGCTGAGCCATTCCTGCCGCGTGAGTGCGCCGTTAACGGGCATTTCGAAATCGAGGCAAAGCAGTGAAAGGTCTAATTCGGTTGCTTTTTGTTGCAGGGCTTGCCAGATTTGGTTGAGTGTATCGGCGCTTTGTTGCGGATCGAAGGGGCCATTGCCCGGTATGATGAAATCGGGCGATTCCATTTTGATGGTGAAATCGAGAAACATGTTGGCAATGCCTTCAGAAAGCGCGTCGGGATCTCGGTCGGCGGGTTTAACATTGCCTTCGAGTAAAGCGGCGATATCGCAGGCTTTGGTGACATGATCGGTTACCTGTCCGGCGGTCCAGCCGGAAACTTCGGTGGATTGATTGAATGTGTGGGCATTGAAGGCTTTGATGATACTGGTCAGTGTATGGGCGGTTTGTTGTAACTGTTGTTGAAGTGCGGGGATTTGCATAAAACAAGTATTTGAATGAGACACAAACCTAACCGGAAAAATCCGTTTCGATGGGGTGTAAATGCGGCGAATAAGCGGTTAAATACGACAGTTTTAAACTTACCCGTTTTTTATACGGCTATCGCATATTGTTGAAATTAGTTTTGGGTCATTGTTCACCTTTAAAATTCAGTACAATGACAAGTATATCACAACGGGATCGCGCCGAGTTAATGCAGGCCTTTGATCAACAGATACGAGCCGTTTCAACCTCGAAGGATGAAGCCCGAAAATTTTTGGCAAAATGGGGGTTTGGCAATTACTGTGATGCGGCTAAAAACAGGTCCGAAGAAAGTAAGCGGTCAAATCCGTGTACCTGCCGATTTTGTGAGAGCGAAACCAGGCGACAGTACGATGAAGCTGAAAAGAATAGTCGCTTTGCCCGGCTTTTCGGATTCAATGAATAATCTGAAAATAAAGATGTTCAGGTAGAAAATCCTTCCATGTATTCTTTTGTATCACAACTTAAGAAAATTGAACGTATGTATCAATTTACATCCGGACTCGTTTTCGGATTTCATGGATGCGATAAAACAGTTCGCGACGCCATTGTTGAAGGACGGATAATGTTGAACTATAGTCGCAATAAATACGACTGGCTGGGAGCGGGAGTTTATTTTTGGGAAAACGACTGTCATCGTGCGTTGGATTTCGCACAAAATCACCCCACGAGAAAAATAAAATCCCCATCCGTTCTGGGAGCTGTTATCGACCCGGGATATTGTTTGAATTTACTGAACTCCGAAGATCGGGAGCTATTAAAGAAATCACATGCGACGTTTAAGCGTTCTACAAATGGTTTGCAAAACAGAGAATGTGATAACATGTCGAACCTTAGTAATAAAAATGGTTTCCGCATCCTCGACTATCGCGTGATTGAAAATCTTCATGCCATGCGGCACTCGTTAAACCAGCCACCTTTCGAATCTATTCGCGGCGCTTTCACCGAAGGTCCCGAACTATACCCCGGCGCAGGTTTCAGGGAAAAAGAACCATATTCAACTCTGCATCCGCAACCCCAATTGCATAAAAGCCTTTTTTATTCCAAGAGCGGAAGTAGAGTGGCCTCGTAAAAACCATTTAGCATGACCTATACATTGCACCGGCCTCACACACCCAGAAACAGGCAGGTAAAACCTTAAACTTACCCGTTTTTTATACGGCTATCGCATATTCTTGAAGTTATTTTTGGGTTATTATTCACCTTTAAAATTTAGTACAATGACAAGTATATCACAACGGGATCACGATGAATTAATGGCGGCATTCGACAAACAACGTCTCGAAGCCTCTGTATCAACCGAAGCAACAAGAAAATTCCTCGTGAAGGTAGGATTTGGAAATTACTGTATCAACTCAGGGGGTGAGGTCAATGGTGGTGACGAAGTCATCCCTTGTGACTGTGAGTTTTGCGACAGCGAAAGGATACGGCAATACTATCTTGCATTGCAGCATAGCCGTCTTTTCAGCTATGCGCGGCATTAATTTATTGGCAAATATTTTATAAAAACAAAAAACCTTCCATGCAACATTACACTCTTTTGACGCACTTAAGAAGCCTGAATCATGTATCGATTTACACCCTGTCTGACGCTCGGTTTTCACGGGTGCGACAAGTCTCTCCTTGATGCAGTCGTGAACAACCTGCAAACGTTAAAATATAGTCGTAACAAATATGACTGGTTGGGATCAGGAATTTATTTCTGGGAAAACGACTATGATCGGGCACTCGATTTTGCAAAAAATCATCCTGGAAGGAAAATTAAATCCCCAGCTGTATTGGGAGCAGTTATCGATCCTGGATTTTGTTTGAATCTGCTAAACACCAAAGACAGAGAACTAGTCAAGAAATCTCACGAAACGATCAAAAACCGTATCGATAATTTTGAAAGAACGCTACTGTCAAACTATAGGAACAATAATGGTTTACACAACCTGGATTGCCTTGTCATCGAAAATCTCCACAACATACGGCACTCGTTAAACCAGCCACCTTTCGAATCTATTCGCGGCGCTTTCACCGAAGGTCCCGAACTATACCCCGGCGCAGGTTTCAGGGAAAAAGACCATATTCAACTCTGCATCCGCAACCCCAATTGCATAAAAGCCTTTTTTATTCCCAGACCTGAAGTTGAATGGCCCCGTATAAACCAGTTGTCATGACCTATACATTGCACCGGCCTCACAAACCCAGAAACAGGCAGGTAAAACCTTAAACTTACCCGTTTTTTATACGGCTACCGCATATTGTTGACGTTATTTTTGGGGCATTGTTCACCTTTAAAATTTATTAAAATGACAAGTATATCACAACGTGATCACGATGAATTGATGGCGGCTTTTAAGAACCAACGTGAACAACTTAAGAACTCACCGGAAGTCCGACGAAAATCCCTTGTTAGAATAGGATTTGGAAATTATTGTGACGGGTCTGATGGAGAGATAAAAGATGCTGATAATTTCATCCCCTGTAGCTGCAAGTTCTGTGACAGCGAGAGAAAAAGACAATACGAAACAGCTGTTCGGAAGTATAGCCGTTTGGCAAGGAGTTGTGGCTTTTTCGAATAGACGGGATCAACACCCGGCAAAAATCCTTCCATGCGATAATGTATTTCTTTTGTTTACCTCCGAGAAAATTAAACCATGTATCGATTTACCGCCGGGCTTACCCTCGGATTTCACGGATGCGATGAAAGTATTCGCGATGCTGTTGTTAATGGAAGTAAATTGCTAAACTACAGCCGCAACAAATATGACTGGTTGGGATCAGGAATTTCTTTCTGGGAAAATGATTATGAACGCGCATTGGATTTTGCCCAAAACCATCCTGCCAGGCGAATAAAATCTCATTCTGTCCTCGGAGCTGTGATCGATCCGGGTTATTGCCTTAATTTGCTCAATATGAGAGACAGAACGTTGGTTAAGAAATCCCGCGGAGCATTCAAAGACAATGGCGATATAATGTCCGATCTCCGTAATGAAAATGGTTTACATACACTTGATTGCCTGGTCATCGAAAATCTTCATCGCAAACGCCATTCACTAAGTCAACCCCCTTTCGAGTCCGTCCGTAATGCTTTCACAGAAGGACGCGAACTATACCCCGGCGCAGGTTTACAGGACAAAAACCATATCCAACTCTGCATTCGCAACCCCAATTGCATAAAAGCTTTTTTTATTCCCAGGCCTGAAATAGATTGGCCTCCAATAAACAAGTTATCATGACAGAACAGCAACACCCGACCATGTTGGTATTCTCACCAACATGAGCACTTACAAGTTTAAGCAGGCACCAAAATCTCAACGACTTTGCTATTCTCCCATCATTTATACTTTTTATTCCCGGACTTGAAGTAGATTGGCCTTCGTTAAATTAAGTATCATGACAGAACAACAAATCCGCCCGGCCGTTGCCGCTGCCGTTTTCAACGACCACGGCCAGATCCTTCTTCAAAAAAGAAAAGACGTCAATCGCTGGGGACTGATCTCCGGACATGTCGAATTTGGTGAAAGTGTAGAAGAAGCCATGCTGAGAGAAATAACGGAAGAAACCGGCACACAGGCACAACTCGTACGCCTGATCGGCGTGTACTCTTCTCCCCTGTCCCAGACATACCATTACTCCAATAAAACAGTTCAATACGTTACCACTTATTTCGAAGCCCGTTTACAAAATGAGTTCGCCGAAAATTTTTCCAACGAAGAAACATTAGCGCTCCAGTTCTTTCATCCCGACCAAATACCCGCAAACGAACTCGCTCAGTTACACCCCAACTGGCTTAGCGACGCATTAAGTCCCGCAACCGCCGTTCACATCCGTTGATGGCTATGTGGCTTTGCTTTAATATTTTTGCAACACATGTCTGCAACGCCTGTTAACGAAATCCCCCCCCTGCGCACCGTACACGCCGTACGCTACGTAACACCTCTCCGCGAAGGCGGCTCCCTGCCTGCCATCGCAGAAGCGGATGACGGTTTCCTGTATGTACTCAAATTCAGAGGAGCCGGCCAGGGTGTTAAAGCGCTTATTGCCGATCTTATCGGCGCAGAACTCGCTCGCCTGCTCGGTTTTAAAGTACCCGAACTCGTTTTCGTTCAATTGGACGCCGCATTCGGACGCACAGAACCCGATGAAGAAATTCAGGAATTGCTGCGCAAAAGCACCGGCCTCAATCTCGGTTTACATTATCTCTCCGGCTCTATTACCTACGATCCTGCTGTTACCCCGCTGCCCGCAGAACTGGCATCGAAAGTGGTTTGGCTGGATGCTTTGCTCATGAACGTAGACCGTACGGCCCGCAATACCAATATGCTCAGTTGGAACAAAGAACTCTGGCTGATCGATCATGGTGCGTCCCTTTATTTTCATCATAACTGGCCCGACTGGCAACAACAGGCAATGAAGCCTTTTGCCCAGATCAAAGATCATGTGCTGCTTAACCAGGCATCCGGACTGGAAAAAGCAGACAAAGAAGCACATACCCTGATCACAGCCGATCGTATCCGCGATATTGTTTCGCTGATCCCCGACGACTGGCTGATGTTAAACACAGAAATAAATTCACCCGATGAAGGCCGGGATGTTTATATACGGTTCCTGACCACCCGTCTCCAATCTTCTCACCTTTTTTTAAACGAAGCACTGCATGCAAGAGCGTCACTTGTTTGAGTATGCGGTGATCCGCATAGTTCCCCGCGTCGAACGCGAAGAGTTCCTGAATGCAGGAGTGATCGTCTATTGCAAATCACTTCGCTTTCTCGATATGAAATACCTGGTCAACCACGAAAAACTGCATGCGTTTGCCCCGGATATCGATTGCAACGAGCTGAAGGAACACCTCACTGCTTTCTCTTCTATTTGCGCCGGAAAAAAAGATGCAGGCCCGATTGCTCTACTGGAACCTGCACTCCGCTTCCGCTGGCTAACGGCCTGGCGCAGCACCATTGTGCAAACATCCCGCGTACATCCCGGACTTACCACGGATGCAGACGCCACTCTCAACCGCCTTTTCGAACAATTGGTATTGTGAGCCAGATGCCTGTCACAAATCGTAAATTTGTGCAAATTATCGACTGTGTTTCGTCATAAAGGCAAAACCCGAACACCACTGCACAACCTCCGGCTGGCCTCGATTTTATCGGCTGTTGCAGGTATGGTCAACGTTACCGGATACCTCGCGATCGGACAATTGACCACCAATGTAACCGGGCATTTTGCCTATTTTGCCGAAGACTTATCGCACGGAAATTATTACCGGGCAGGCGTATTGCTGCTTTTCGTGCTTTCCTTCCTCACAGGCGCCTTTGTTTCCGGATGGCTGACTGAATTCTTTTCCCGCCGCAACGACCGGTTCCGGTATATGGTGCCCGTACTGCTCGAAGGACTGATCCTTGTTGCCCTGTCATTGCTACCAGCACTTACAGCCGAACGATGGACTTATATAGTTGCCTGCCTCCTGTTATTTGCCATGGGTTTACAGAATGCACTCGTAACGTCTGTGTCCAACGCAGTCGTCCGCACCACCCACCTGACCGGTTTATTCACCGATCTCGGCATCGAACTCGCCCAATGGTTATATTACCGCTTACCTGATGAACGCAAAAAACTACAGACCTCGATAAAACTGCGCATTGCGATCGTCGGTTGTTTTATGGCAGGATGTATTACAGGTGGTGTTCTCTTCAGTTACCTGCACATGAAGGTCTTATTGCTTGCGGCCATGCTGCTTGCAACAGCGCTGACCTACGACACTTTGCGTTACCAGGTGTTATTGCTGCGGAGAAAATATCAACATCACCGCTAGTTTCGGCCTGGTTAGCATCCGCTTGTTGTATTTTTACGCCGTCAGCTTTAAATTTTTGTTTTACCTGCAATGGATCTATTAACAGTTAAGGATATCAGCAAACAACTTCCCGGCGGTTTCACCCTCGCTCCTATTAGTTTCGAAGTGCCTGCTTTGCGCAAAATTGCATTGGCAGGCGAAACCGGTTCGGGCAAAACAACGCTCCTTCGCATCATCGGCGGACTCATTCAACCCGATTCCGGTGAGGTGAGATTGGAAGGAAAAAAAGTAAAAGGGCCGATGGAAAAACTCATTCCTGGTCATGAACGCATTGCTTACTTGTCACAACACTACGAGCTTCCGAATCATTATACCGTAGAAAATATTCTCGAGTACGCCAGCAAAATGCCGGAACATACCGCGGAACAGTTGTACGAAATCTGCCAGATAACCCATTTACTCAAACGTAAGACCGACCAGCTTTCCGGAGGAGAAAAACAACGTATCGCACTGGCCAGGATGCTGACCACATTGCCGGATCTGCTGCTACTGGATGAGCCTTTTTCCAATGCTGACATGCTGCACAAACAACGGCTCAAAGAAGTGATCCGTGATATCGGTGAACAGTTGAGCATCACCTGCATACTTGTTTCGCATGATCCGCTCGACAGCCTTTCATGGGCCGACGAACTGCTGGTACTGCGCGATGGTAAACTCATACAACGCGATAATCCGCTGGATATTTACCATCAGCCCAAAAACGAATACGTTGCAGGACTGTTTGGCACCTATAACCTGTTGCCCTCCGAACTTTTCCCGCGCTTATCCGCCGGTGCGCAGATCATGATCCGCCCGGAACAATTTATCCCGACGGACCAATCGGAAGCGATCGTATCCGGTATTGTTAAGGAAGTATTGTTCTATGGAAGTTTTACGGAACTGGAAGTGCGGATCGCCAACCGTTCTCTCCGGGTACGCGTGTTAGAACCACGCTATAGCAAGGGCGACGTCATCCACCTCACCATGGCGCTGGGCAGCCTGCATGCGCTCTGATTCCTTACTTTTGCTTATGGATTTATTCGAACGCATTCACGCACACGTCAACCGCAGTTGCCGGCTCTCCGATGCCGATCTTGAAATCATGGACGGCTTATTGGAAAAGCGTATCGTAAAACGCAAAACCATGTTGCTGCAGGAAGGCGAAGTATGCCATTTCGAAGCGTTTGTGAACCATGGATGCATCCGCTCTTATTATTTAGATGAAAACGGCTTTGAAGTGACGCTGCAATTTGCCATAGAAGATTGGTGGGTCAGCGATATCGCCAGTTTCCATGAGCAGAAACCCAGTCACATGTTCATCGAAGCATTGGAAGATTGCGAACTGTTAGTCCTCAATCCCGCTACCAAAGAATCATTGCTTCAACAACTTCCTTCACTCGAACGGTATTTCCGGCTGATGGTGCAACGCAATCTCTCTTCCCTGCAAGCACGTTTGTTTAAAACAATAGCCACCTCTGCGCAGGACAAGTACCTCGACTTCCTGGAAAAATATCCCACCATCCCGCAACGTGTTCCCCAACATTATATAGCGTCTTACCTTGGTATCTCTCCTGAATTTTTGAGTAAAGTAAGAACGAGAATGGCCAGGAAGTAAATTTGAGAATTTGAAGATTTGAAAATTTGGCAATAAAAAAAGCATTTTCAAATTTTCAAATTGCCTAATCAGCATTTCTTGTCCTTGTTCAATGTTTTTGCGTTCCGGTTGTGCCACCTTTGAGGTACAAAATCACGCAATATGGAACGAAAAGATTTTCTGAAAAAAGGTTTACTGGGTACCGGCATGCTGGTAACCAATGCGGCATTGGGCGGAGTACTCCGCAACGACATCGACGAGCTCAAAGAGCTGGAAGTCATGGGCTTTAATCATTTGCCCAACCCGGAAACCTGGCAGGGTCCTTTTGCCGTGTTGCACCGAGCCGATACCCGCGGCCATGCCGCACACGGATGGCTCGACAGTCACCAGACTTTCAGTTTTGCCAACTATTACAATCCTGACCGCATGCATTTCGGTGTACTGCGTGTGCTGAATGATGACCGCATCGATGCATCAAAAGGTTTTGGCCGTCATCCGCATGACAATATGGAAATCATTTCCATACCGCTGGAAGGAGACCTCGAACACAAAGACAGCCTTGGTAATACGGCCGTGATACGTGAAGGCGATATCCAGGTGATGAGTGCCGGCACGGGCGTGTTTCACAGCGAATACAATAAGAACGATGATCGCGAAGCACGTTTTTTACAGATCTGGGTGTTCCCGCGCCAACGTAATGTGGAGCCGCGTTATGACCAGTTGACACTGGATGTAAAAGCGCGTCAGAACAAACTGCAACAAATACTTTCCCCCGATCCCAACGATGAAGGTGTATGGATTCACCAGGACGCCTGGTTTCATATGGGACGATTCGACAAAGATGCAACGGTTGAGTATTCACTGAAGAAAAAAGACAACGGCGTTTATGTATTTGTAATCAATGGCAGCTTGCAGATTGATGATGTTACACTTGATAAACGCGATGGTCTGGGCATCTGGAATATTGCCGGGCTCTCCATCCAATCGCTGAGTAACGACGCCGAAATACTGATCATGGAAATCCCAATGACCATTTCATAAAAAAACAATCATGACCATCAATAAAACAGCTACTACACAATACCCCGTTATCGATCTCATTCGGCAGCGCTGGAGTCCGCGGAGTTTTGCAGACAAAGCCATTTCGCCGGACGACATGCATACGATCCTCGAAGCCGCATCGTGGTCGTTCAGCGCCATGAACGAACAACCCTGGCGATATGCCGTTGCTTATCGCGGCACGGCACTCTTTGATACCTTTTCATCCTGGCTGGCGGCCGGTAATCAGCCATGGGCAAAGCATGCAGCGGCTCTCGTATTGAGCAGTGCGGTTACATCGTTTGCGGGTGGCCGTCCTTACCCTGATGCCTTGCATGATGCGGGCGCTGCCAATATGTTACTTACTTTACAGGCCGGCAGCATGGGCATTGGTGTGCACCCGATGGCAGGATTTGACAAAGCAGCAGCGGGATCATTTTTACCCGAAGGGTTACAACCCGTGATCATGCTGGCGATGGGTTATCCGGATTCACATGAAAAGTTGGATGAGCCTTACCGTACGCGCGAACTGGCACCCAGAACACGCAAATCACTAAATGAATTTCTCCTTAACGCAGAATAGCAATCTATGAAACTGAACATACTGGTATTGTGCAATCACCCCGAAATAAAAGACACTATCCTGCGCCTGTTGTCGGGAGAAGCTGATTGGAATGCCGAAGCCGCAATCAACGCGGAAGAAGCCTTACAGGCAAAAGGCAACTATGATGTCATCTTACTCGGCAGCGGCTTTTCTCTTGGTGCCGACAAAACTCTTTGCGAAAAACTGCAACGGCAACATCCCCGAGCCCGTATCATCGAGCATTACGGTGGCGGCAGCGGGTTGCTGTTTGGAGAGATTCGGGCGGCCAGCCGCCAGGATAATGTGTAAATGTGTGAAGTGGCATTCATTTTCACATTTACACATCCGCCGAAGGCGGCACATTTCCACATTGAGCGGGCCTTTGGCACGATCTTGTCCTGGTTCAATGTTTGCCGCAACTACAAACAGGATATTTGTTCTATAAAACCACAGATCATGAACAATCAAATAAAAGGCCTGCATCACATTACGGCCATCGCATCTGACGCACAACGTAACTTTGATTTTTATACCCGCATATTCGGTTTGCGCATGGTAAAAAAGACCGTCAACTTCGACGATCCGCAAACCTATCACTTCTACTTTGGAGATGAGCAAGGTACGCCCGGCACCATTCTCACTTTCTTTCCCTGGACACATGCCCGCGCCGGCAAACCCGGTACCGGTATGGCTACGGAAATTGGATATGCCGTGCCTGCTGACAGTCTCGACTTCTGGCAACAACGCTTTAAAGAAATGGATGTGCCGCATGGTCCTGTGCGCGAAGAATTTGGCGACACGGTATTGCCCTTCTCCGATCCTGATGGATTGCAACTAAAACTGGTGGTACCTGCCAATGCAGATCCCCGCAAGCCCTGGACGACCAACGCCGTGAATGAAAACAAGGCTACCCGCGGTTTTCACAGTGTGGCGCTGAGCCTGAAAGAAACCGATGGCACGGCTAAAATACTGACCGATATCTTTGGTTACAGTTTCGACAAGCAGGAAAACAACCGCTATCGTTACAAAACAGATGTCATAGAAACGGCTAACCTCGTTGATCTGATTCTCGATCCCGAAGCCGGTCATGGTATCAATGCAGCGGGCACCAATCACCACGTGGCATTCAGGGTAAGTGATGAAGAAGTGCTGATGCATTTCCGGGAAAAGATCTTATCTGCCGGATTCAACATTACGCCCAAGATCAACCGTGATTACTTCTTCTCACTCTACTTCAGAGAACCCGGTGGTGTGTTATTTGAACTGGCCACCGACAATCCCGGCTTTGCGACCGATGAAACAGTAGAGAACCTTGGATCAAGTCTGCGTTTGCCTAAACAATATGAGCAGGCGCGTGAGCAAATCGAAAAAATCTTACCTAAACTCACACAGGCATGAGCAACACACAACAACATACACTTGATATCCGCCGGAGTGGCCGTCCTTTAGACGGTGCTTCGCGGGTATTGATCCTGCTGCATGGACGCGGCGGAACGGCGGAAGATATAATCGGATTGGCGCGTCACTTATCGGTAGATGGATTTACGTTGCTGGCGCCGCAGGCAACGAATCACACCTGGTATCCTTATTCGTTTATGATGCCGCATGAAGCAAATGAACCCTGGCTGAGCAGTGCCCTCGAAAATGTGAAGGCTGCAGTTGACGAAGTAGAAAAAGCAGGTGTAGAAAAAAAGAAGATTTACTTCGCGGGGTTTTCGCAGGGTGCGTGTTTGATGCTGGAATACCTGGCGCGCAATGCGGAGGGGTATGGAGGTGCCGCGGCATTTACGGGTGGACTGATTGGTGAAACGCCGGATCAATCGGCTTACAAAGGAAACTTCGGTGGCATGCGAGTATACATAGGCACCAGCGATCCCGATCCGCATGTGCCGGTGGAGCGTGTGAAGTTTACAACAGCCCTACTGGAAAAAATGGGAGCGAAAGTAACGGAGCGGATCTATCCTGGTATGGGACATACGATAACAAAGGAAGAAATAGATGAGGCGAATAAAGTGGTATTTGGTGAATAATCTTCGCCTTTATTACTCTGCTCCTCTGCGTGATTACTTAGCACCTTTGCGTGAAAAAGAGCGAGGGTTCACGCAAAGCGACATAAGGAGCAAAAGCGCAAAGACTTTTTGACTTTTTAATTTTGAATTATGGACTTCTCTTACACCAGGCTCTATTCCTCTCCCGACGGCGAAAGCCATTTCGAAGACAAAACAATCCCTATGAAATCATCCGGGACGATCGGTTTTTTGTCGGAGCTATTCCCGGTGAAAGGGATCATCTTCCGTGAGGTGGAGGCTACTTATGACTACGACTTTCACAATGCGCCGCAGCGGCAATTCCTGGTGTTGCTGGATGGAGAGATAGAAATTGAAACCTCATTGGGAGAAAAAAGGACATTCGTTGCCGGCGATGTGTTACTGCTCGAAGACGTGACCGGCAAAGGTCATCGTACGCGGAACGTGCTGCAGGAGCCAAGAAGATCGTTATTTATTCCGCTTGATGAATTATAGAAAAATTTCTACGGTTTCACTAGAATCTTTTTCCCTTTAATCGGGTGATTTCTTTTTATCGCTTTTCTGTCGTAACTAGATGTGTGGTGGTACCCGTTTTTTAACCCAATACTCCAAGTGATTGATGCAGGCTGCGAGGTCTGCATTTTTTTGTTTGGATATTCCCACTACCCCTGTTGTATCTGACATATTTTACTCTGGGATACGCACTGACTCAATTATTCAATACGCCTAAGGGGATTTATTTCCTGTAGCGCCCATCCATCTGGCTTATCTTCTCTATCAAAAATATCTAAGCCGTCAATAATTGTATACAATGGCTCGTCAGGAAAATTATTCATTCGCAAAAGAAAAATCCGGTCGGTGATCTCATCTTGATAATAGTAATTCCAAACCTTCGATCGACTCCTTTCTTACAAGGCCGGATAATCTGATAACCTTGTCTCTCTCACTTCTGCAATGAAGAGTTTATGTATGGAAGAATCTGAGTTTATTATTTTTGCAGATACAAAATAACGCATATCATTTTCAAGGCGGGGTAATAATGTATCAACGAAAACTTTACTATTGGCAGGCAGATTAAACAAAATTTGATCTTGTTTTTTATCATTTGTAACGCCAATATTGCACTCAAGAACTGTTCCTGGCGGATGTGGCAGATAAAAGAACAAATTAATCATTTTCATCTGGTCCTTTATAACATCTTGGGTTCTCAGGTTGATATTATACAGTGATATATCGGTTATTTTCCCTGCGGAATCATACCTGCATTCAATCAGATCTTCCTTATTAAAATCTGTAAAGTAAAAATCGCTTACCTTATTATTTTTAAAAAAAACTTCGGGTCCTACTCTGATTCCGTAATAAAAGAAACCTGTCGCAACTTTCATCCCATTTTCATCATAATTATACTCAAAGCCATTTTGAAGCCCACCTTGAAATTGTGCAGAATCTTTGGCTATACCTGTGGGATAAAAGCTTACGGCCACGCCATTCTTTACTCCGTTTGAATAGTTCAAAACATGACTCAATACCCCGTTTTTATCAAAAAATTTTGCTTCGCCATCAATTGCACCATTGTTAAAATGCGCCACGACAGTATATCCATCGATTTGTCTTTTTTCAAGGTGACCGATTTTGTTTTTGCAACCGGCCAAAGCGATCGTTAGAAAACAAAGAATTATTGTTCTTTTATTCATATTATGGTACGTTAGAAAGTGCAGCCAACACCGTATCTAAAATTCTGAACTACAAATAAAATTACACTCCTGTTCAAGATCTAAGTCTCGAAATGCCTCCTCATAACTATTTAGATAATAGGTGCACTTTTGCCAAGACATAAATATGAAATATTTAAAAATCCGTTCCCAATATCGAGCATCTAATTCAAACACCAACTTCTTATCCTCGGTAAAAACACCTAATTTTTTACTACCCACTTTAGAAGTGAACAAAATTTGAATATTATCTCCTTCATTTCTGACAAAATCTAAATCCCCTAATCTTATTGAAGCTTCCATTTCAATTGCTGTGAGATCAGCTATAGACTTAGCTAAACTCAGAAAATCTGCTTCATTCCCAAGTAAACAAAGATTGGGTCCTTCAAAACTGAAAACGGTTTCTTTTGTAAAATCAATTTTCATCATATTCTAACGTATTTCGTATGGGGCAACGGATACCTGTGATTTCAAGAATACTAACTATGTCCTCACCTGCTCTATATATTAGATAATAGATAGAGTTATGTCCAGCGTTTTTTGCATCCTTTTTCTGTATTTTCCAAAATCGAACATTTGACGTACAATTTAAAATCGAATCAACGGCGGCCTGCGGTTGCTATTGCAGTTAATCAATCCTAAAAAGGTGCGTAGCCGATCTAATCCGGAAATTTCAACAGTTTTCCGAAATCCGTTTTCCATATTTCAAGCTCAAACAAATCTCCATTATTGTCCAAATGAAGCGATGCGATGACTTGCACTCCATCCAAATCTGTGAACTGATATTCACTTATTCGGGTCCCGAATAGCCGCCCTTCGATCGTCCTGCCATGAGGCAATAAATACAAACTGCCCATTCCGCCATCATCCATCGAACTCACGACTAAACCCGTCTTCCAGTTTTCATGCATAACTATACCGGCTTTTACTACCAGTAATTCCAAAAGATCCTCCTCCTGCTTCGTAAGCTTTCGATTTTTTGAAAGTGACATGTAAAGAAATATTTGTCAGCAAAAAGGTTATTTCAGGATCGACTGCTGTGACCTTTCGCTATTTTGTTTAAGTCTTCTTGTAGTTCGCGATATAGTCGTAGTAACGAACGCAATCGGTCTTCAATCCACGTATAAGCCTAACAATTCAATATCTTTAAAAAGGTCTGACATATTACCTCCAGCATTAAAATACATGTGAAAATCATAACCGAATCTTACAGCTACTTCATCACTCCCTTCACAAAATAATTCAGCCCAGATCATCTCCCGCAAGATTAATTTTACGACAACATCCAACTCATCAAGCTCGCAGAGCTGCCCACTTTTTAACTGGCTGTAGCAGGCAGACAGTTTCTCTTTGTGGGAAGGAGAAGGATGACGATCTTCACAGCCTGACGGCTTATGATTACGGATTTAGGATTTACAATCCTGCATTGGGTAAGTTTTTGAGTGTGGATCCGCTGACGGGGCAGTATCCTGAATTGACTCCGTATCAATTTGCAAGTAATAGTCCAGTTCAGAATATAGATTTGGATGGATTAGAGGGCAATTGGGCTGGTTTTGGTCAACATGTTCCTTCAAATCAATGGGACGGATTTCATAGAGGTCTTCAGACAGGCCGGTAATAGTCCACCAGTGTTGTATCTATCGATTGCGCTACACCGTTCATCCGGTCTGTCACTGGCACCAGCACATTCCCCAAATGGTTGCTCAACTCAAAGAACTTCTTGCCTCGCTCAAATCCATACAATCCGTCCGGAGCTTCGGCTAGGCTCGTCATATCTACATAAGCATGCTACCACTTAGTCTGTGGGACTGAAAGTAGTATTGGGCGCACTATCGCAATTAAATGCATTCGTTAAAGATCAATATATATTCTATTTTAGACTGTCTGTATTATACCGATTAATGTATTGGCCGCTTCATCTGTAAAAACCAAGAATTCTTTTGTTTCGTAAAATACACGCGACATCAGGATTCGCTCTCCCTTAAACTCAGTAATTCTAGCAACAAAGTCTCTACTGACCAAATTGCTGATACTTGCACGTCGACTATAGATTGTTCGCAAAACATCTTTAGCTGCAACACCTACTATAGTCACCGAAAAAGGTCCGTCAAAATTGTGAACATTATCCCCGTTTGTTCTTAGAAGATTTAATAATTTCTCACTTAGTTCCATATTATTATTATTATTTAGATTTGCCTAATCTATTAACCTCTGCTCCAGTGACAACCCCAGGAACAAGTATCTCTCCCTCCCTAAAAATATCCGGACTGGGTACTAACTCGGAAATATTAAACTTTTTACTTAAGATAATTCCGCCACTTCCATTACTTGTTGCCCACATCTGAGCGACACTTTTAGATATTGTCCAAGAAGTAAAAATACTTTGATTAAAGCCCTCATTATGTTTTTTGGGATCCGAATGACCTCCCCAAGGGGTGGCAATACCCATCATAGCATTAGGATAATCTGGATGATCTGCATGTACTCTCCTATATAGCTCTATCATTGTAGGAGGCGGAGGCACCACAGGCCTGGTAATAGATACATCATCTGTCAAATCTCTTACATCATCTCCCCACATGTATGCAACTCCAGCCAGTACTGCTGTACCCGCTATCAACCATGGATTAATTTTGGTTGCAGGCATTGCTAAGGCTCCGTAAGCTAGTTTTTGAAAGCCGGAATTGGCCGTTTCCTTCCAAGAAGGCATTGTATTAGTTGTATATGATAGAACATGAGAAGGATCTGAATCACTCTGATACTGCAAGAACTCACCCATTCTTAGTATACCTTGCGCTATAAATCTCGTCATTATATTTAAAAACTCTCACAGAACCACTTACCGGGTTGATTTTTGCACCTGATCCCACTAAATAATAGCTGCTATTCGCTTGATACTTATCTGTCACTTTTGCCTTATCAGGCAAGACGAGCGTCCCTTTATCAGGTGTTGAATAGGTGGAATCTGAATCTCCTTTTACATCTATATTCAATAGCGGACTGTTAGAAAATGTAGCATACGGACTCTCATGTTCTTTTACAACCGGATCCACATTCCACCGTCTCCCCAACCTGGCATCATACTGCCAGAACTCAGCCGTCATAGAGTTTCCGTTCGGATCAAGTTCGGTCGATTTCTCTTGTCCACTAAACCCATACCGGTACTTATCACCATGAACACTCCGTCCCGGCATCGTCTCCCGAAGTATCGGGACCAAACGGATAGTAGTCGTTCGCACTAGCAATATCCGGCAGGTAAT
>Ga0160492_100073_pt1 | contig 106583 bp, 97 predicted proteins | sample DID2MG_FD_108258 | JGI IMG/M metagenome (GOLD analysis project Ga0160492, IMG submission 108258) | Enriched soil microbial communities from UW Madison campus, WI, USA - DID2877_E24_FP2 MG | ecosystem: Environmental > Terrestrial > Soil > Unclassified | place: USA: Madison, Wisconsin | collected... | reverse complement strand
GCCACATAAATCACTCGGGTATGTACCACCGGCGGAATACAAACCCATATCCTAACCCTATGAAACAAAAAAATGAATCCCTTTCTAAACTTTTAAATGCAGTCGAAAACGGGGAAGCTTACAAATGGCCCGGTGGAAGGCGTTATAGCTGGAGAGTTTGCATAGGCCGGTTATATCGGTACGGAAAAAGACAGCGGCCCACCGGCGCCGCTATCTTTCCATTTTTTCCATAAGGATAGCTTGATAAAAGCTGGCTCATCAGTCAGGTTAGTTCTCATTTTTCAATTGAAGAAGATAAATGGATGGCTTTATGGGTGGCTTTTCTTTTGCTAATGCCCATAATAGTAAAGAAGTGTATGCATTGATGTACCCCCACTATGAGAAGGTGATCAAAAAACAGATTGAATTCTCCAACTTCAATGAGGGTACCATCATCCTTCACCTGGTTTCCTATCTATTCTGGGTATACGAGACGATAAAAGAAACAAAAGCTGGTATATCTGTACCTAACTGTCATGCAGCTGAAGCGGTCAGCGAGTTCATACAGTTTGTTGCACGTAATGAAAAATATTATGAGCAACTGAAGCAAGAGGACAAGCCAGCTTTCCAGGCGACAATCCTTTCTGTCTGGCAACTTGTACACGAACGATTTTCAACCCATGAAACCGAGGAGGAAAAAAGGCAGCCGCTAAACTGGCAAAACTTCTTCCCTTCATGGCTACCCTTGATGATGGCGTTACTAAACTGATATTAGACTCTGTAAAATTTGATGAGTGAATATTATCATTGGCATAGCCTCATTGAAGACTTACTTACAATCAGCGAAACAGCCACTTCGAACGAGGCAGCAGCTAACATAGGAAGGATTCTTCTTGCGGCCGACGGGCTTCCATTGCATACAAGTAATGAGAGTGATAAACTTGTAACATTGGTGACTTATTTACATGAAAACGACCAGAAAGTTTCTGCAAACAAGATTTGTGACGTCATCAGTAGACAAGGCAATGACTTTCTTCGGTACGTTTATAAAAAATATAATCCCTGAGCATCGTTAGATCCGGTTCTGATCCGATAGTAAAGATATACTGCCTTTTATTCGGGCGGCACAATAGCCGCTAGGATGTTCACATATTTTTTAAAGTCGATCAGTTTTGAAGTAAACTCTTTTTTGATATCCTTTTCAAGACGGTCCAAGTAGCTCTTTGCTGCCTGTCGTTTTTTTCTAAGGTTTCAATTAGCAATCTTAAACCTTCAAGGGCTATCGGTGCTTGCTTAAATCCAATATAAAAGCTTCATACTATTTTGAATTTAACAAAACAGCAAGAGCTTAGTAACCAATTTGTTAGTCGAGTGGCGGTTTTCTTAATAATTCTAATTGACTAATTTCGAGCCCGTTATGGGACGATGAAAATAATCAAACACGGGCATTGTTATTAGTACTTTGTAATACTAAATTTAGTTAGTAAATTTACGCTGATGTTAAAGATGTCATCCATATCATTCGAAGCTCCCAAAAAGTTGAATGCCCTTTCTATCATTTTTAATAAAGGAGAGGCAGAGGCATTGCGTCTATATCCGGAACTGACAACTTTTATCTTCTCGTGCAGAGGGAAGTCTTTAGAACAAGCAAAGAAGGAACTTCTGCGAAAACAATCGAGCTTAACGGTACATTAATATTTTTCTTTAATAAATATAGTTTGAAGAGCAAGAGTGATGTCTTGCTCTTTTTTAATTCAATAACTCCCTCCCAAGTAAATCCTTCATTTTCCCAAAGGTGATAGTTGCGATGCTGAAAATATAACTTGTTAAGAGTGTCTTCTGATAGGCTCTTAGTAGTTGACCAGCCTTTATAGCGGGTATCATGGTCATGTATCAACAAATAGCCAAATTTTATCCAAGTTTTGTAGCCATCCCACTTATTGGGAAAATAAAGTGGGGGAACCATATCTGGTCCAGCAGCCATGACTTCAATAGAAGAAAAGTCTACCTGTAAAGCAGCACTCATTTGATTAATAAAAGCGTTAGTGCCAATACCTGAACCCTGTTTTTGAATAAACATTAGATCATTATGTATGACTTTTTCACGCAAATCAATTGTACGTTCGATGACACCAAGATTATTATGCCCTTTATGGTCTACACCAAAATCAAAATTCAAAGAAGTCTTGAATATGTCCCCTGGAAGTGATTTTGCGATGAACTCTGAAACTGTAAAAGTGTTTGTGGGAAAGCCGCCTGCGAGATTAATAATCATTTCATCGGTAAGGTCAAACTTGCCTTTCAAATTCTCTACATCGACAATATCAATCGTTGTTCTTGCTAATACGCCAGGGTCGTTATAGAAATTTGTTTGAATGACAGGCTTGGCCCTTGTTTTTTTCCAGTCGTTAAACAGGTTGAGGCTCTCTTTCAAGTAGCTGAGCATAGTTAAGGTTTAATTTTCGCAAATTAATATAAGTATTTTTCATTTTTATATAGGCGATGAATGTTTTTATTGGATGACATGGTGCCCACAGAGAGTGCTACCTAATACCATCGATAGACCTTGTTCAGTCAACGTTTAGATTAGGAGCCTGTACTTTCGTGTTAGCTTGGATGATGTCACAATTTGTAACATCATGATGCTACATAGGGAATTTTCGAGGCGTAACGTCCATTTTATGATCTGGTTGTAAAAAACGTCATGATCTGCCCACTCCTTTTGAAATCGATATTGGTTTCAACAAGCTGAATAATCTCCATTTTCTTGGTTTTAGTTATTGTTTAAATGCCCAGGCTGCCGAAGTCAACACGCTTGGTTCCTTCGACGATCTCGGGCAGGTTTACATCGTAATAGTTGCGAGTGGTTTCCTGTTTGGTATGGCCCATCATTTTGGAGAGTAGGGCTCCTTCTGCGCCATACCTGATCCATAGCCGTGCATTGGTGTGACGAGCGACTTTGTTCGAGACCCCTTTATGTATGCCAGCCAGTTTAGCGATCTCTTTCAGGTTGCGGTTATAGACCGGTTCTTCGATGAACTGTTTTTATCGAACATGGTAGCGGGCGATGTTACCCTGCTTAATACGGATATGCACCGGGTACCGTCCCGATTGCTAGATTCATTTCTCCAGTTCCATACTATACCGATCAATGGCACACTCACCATACGAAGGTCGTTTAGGGATTCTTAAAAAAACCGTAAACGAATTAACGGGAGTCAACGGGAATTAAAAGAGTACTAAAACGCAGAAAGCCTTACCAGTCATTGACTTTGTAAGGCTTTCATTCTCATTAGTAATTTTTAAAGTAGCTGTTATGTAGCCTCGACAGGAATCGAACCTGTATCTGGAGCTTCGGAAACTCTTATACTATCCATTGTACTACGAGGCCGGTTCCGGTATTAACCGGGCCGCAAATATAGCCGCATTTTGGCTATTTCCCATCATTTTATCAACTGCGAAGCGTTGGCCGCAAAGATCTTCACCGCTATCGCCAACAATATTACACCAAAGAATTTACGCACTGCTGTCAGGCCACCCGAACCCAATAACCGCGCGATCGGCGACAAGGATTTCAATACCACATAGATGATGATCAGGTTGAGCACAATAGCGATCAGCAAAGTGGTATTGCCATAGTTGGCCTTGAGCGACATGATCGTGGTAAGCGTACCCGATCCCGCAATCAGCGGAAACGCAATCGGCACTACCGTGGCCGTTTTCACATCACCATCACCCTTAAAAAATTCTATCCCCAGCACCATCTCCAATCCCAATATAAAGATCACGATCGATCCGCCTACGGCGAAGGCCTCCACCGTTAGTCCCAATACCTGCAGAAAAGCCTGGCCCAGGTAAAGAAACAGGATCATCAGCGCGCCGGATATAGTAGTGGCGCGAAACTCCCGCATCCCTCCCATCTTCTGCTTCAGACTGATCAGGATCGGCACCGATCCTATGATATCGATTACCGCAAATAGCGTAAAGCTGACCGTCAGCAGTTCTCCAAAATTGAAATTCATTGAGGGGGATTTTGGGCAAAGATATCCGCCTGCGGCGGAATGTGGAAATATGAAAATGTGCCCGCCTTGCAGCGGGGCCATGTGAAAAAGTGCGAAGTAACTAAACCGTTCGGATTCTATTCACTTACTGACTTATTCATCTATTACCTGATCGGCACAAAAAAAGGCAAGACCCGAAAGCCATGCCCTTATCTAAAACTTATAACCTATTACTTAAAACTTCTTAATACCGGCTGATCTGCTCTTTCAGCAGCTTGCGCGCAAAGTGAATGCGGCTCTTGATCGTACCCAGGGGTTCGTTCAGGTATTCTGCAATCTCCTGGTACTTGTATCCATCGAAGTATAACAGGAAAGGCACTTTAAAAATCTCCGGCAGTTCGTCGATCGCCGTGCGGATTTCCTTTTCACGCAACACAGACTCCGCACCATTCGGTACCGAGGCCTGCTTCAGGTTGAGCAGAAAGTCTTCCGATGTATTGTCAAATACCGTCTTGCGCTTGGCCTTGCGACGGTAATCATTAATGAATATGTTGCGCATGATCGTAAACAACCATGCCTTGATATTCGTTCCTGCATTGTATTTTTCGTGATTGGCCAGCGCCTTATAGAGCGTTTCCTGATACAGGTCGTTCGCGGCTTCCGCGTCTTTGGTGAGGTTTATCGCAAAAGGTTTGAGAAAATCCGCATTGTCCACCAGCATGTCATTGAATTCCGTATTCGCCATAACCGTCAATTTAGTTGACCAAATTTAGTGATTTTACCCGGTTCAGCATAATTAATGTTTAACCATTAATGTCTTTTAACGAGCTATTCACATTGTCACAAAAACCTAACCGCATTTTATTTGTGCCGGTTTTACAGCTTGGAATTGAGTAACCGGCCTGTTTCCTGCATTTTCTGCAGCGTAGACGCCAATACCGGGTTGTGCAGCGCGTCTAAATGGCGGGAATGGTGTAGATCCGTACCCACGAGACTGTAGAATTCGTGCTTCAGCAGGTATTCTGCCAGTTCGGTCACCGTGCGGCCATATCCACCGCTCAACGAGAGTATATTCAATTGAAAAAGGCAGCCAGCCTCCTTCAATTCGTCATAGAATTCTTTGTTGCGTACGAGGTAGCTGTATCGCTCAGGATGCGCAATAACCGGCTGATATCCCTGCATTTGCATTTCAAACAGTACCTCTTTTACCCCCATCGGCGGATGCACCATCGAGAACTCCACCAGCACCATATTGTCGCTGAGCGTGAGTAAAGGCTCTTTGCGATTCAGCAGCCCCTCCACATGGTCGTCGATATAGTATTCGGCTGCCGCTTTCAACTCCACACCGATATTTTCCCTCACCAATGCTTCCTGTACCGTATCCAACGCCCGCTGAATGGTGTCAGGGGTGTTCTTATACATGTCCCAGAGAATATGCGGGGTGGTGATCAGTTTGCGGTAGCCGAGCGCCTCCATGCCCCGGATCAGTTGCAGCGATGCTTCCAGGTCAGGTGCACCGTCATCAATGCCCGGCAGCAAATGCGAATGCATATCGGCTCCTAAAACCGAATAGTCAAAGGCATTTGCTGTTTTTTTAGGTGAGCGGGAAAAGAGGCCGAACATACAGAGGCGGATTTTACGTTGCTAAAGTTAACGCGATTCCGTTGATTGCAGTAGTAAACAAATTATTAAAAGTTGCGCGGAGGCAGGGTCGGGAATACCTTATACACCAGTTTGCTTTCGGGAAATACGATATGCCAGGCGGTCAGAAACAAGATCATGAAGTCGGTGTAGAACGAGATATTCGCCTGATACCATTGTTCCAGTTGTCCTTTGTAACCAAATATTTTCCGGTAAGCTTCCTGGATATCATTGCTGTCGGAGATGATCTTTTCTTCGTCGCGGAAGATCACCGAACCAATACCCGTGATGCCCGGCAGCGTGTTGTATACTACCTGCTGAACTTCTTCGGGATAGTGATCAAAGCTTTTTTTCATCAGCGGGCGCGCTCCCACCAGGCTCATATCTCCACGCAGCACATTGAATAGTTGCGGCAATTCATTGAGCTTCGACATACGGAGGAATTTGCCCATTTTGGTTACACGCGGATCATTGCGCAGCGTAATTTCACCCGTGCCGATCGAGGGACTGTTCTTCAGCATCGTGGCAAATTTCCAGATGGAGAATTCACGGTTTTTATACCCTACTCTTTTCTGAAAATAAAAGATCTCTCCTTCACCGGTGAATTTCAATAATAACATAATCGGTATCAGCAACGGCGAAAGAATGATCAGGCCCGTAAGTGCAAATAGAAAATCAAAAAAACGTTTGATGGCGAGGTACATATAACTAAGAAAAACGGCGGGCTTTTACCCGCCGTCATTGTTTAATAAATTGAACGGATCTTTTCGGCTACAGCTTTTACTTCGTCGTCCGTAATATTGGTAGAACACGGAATACTCAGACAACGCTGATAGATGTAATCAGATTTGTCGTCATGCTGATAATACACATCATCTTTAAACATCCGCAGTTTATTCATCGGCACCCAGAAAGGACGTGATTGCATCTGGTTTTCATTGAGCACTTTCAATACATCACGTTGTTTTTCCGTTTTGAATGTAAACAACCAGCAGTTTGGATCCACGTCAGTTTTCACTTCCTGGAAACTGATATCGCCTACGCCCTGCAGTTCGCTGCGGTAAAGCGCATCCACTTCTTTTTTCCGTTGAATGAAACCAGGCAGTTGCTCCATCTGCGCCACACCCATAGCAGCCAGCACATTCACGAGGCGGAAATTATAGCCTATTTCGTCATGAATGTATTCGAACGGATCGCTTTTGGCCTGCGTGGTAAGATGTTTGGCTTTTTTCGCCAGTCCTTCATCATTGGTTACAATCACACCACCACCGCCGGTAGTGATGATCTTGTTGCCGTTGAAACTGAATGTGCCCATCAAACCAAAACCACCGGTATGTTTGCCTTTGTAATAAGAACCCAGCGATTCTGTTGAGTCTTCCACTACTTTGATCTGGTACGTGTTGGCAATGTCCATCAGCGTATCCATATCACAGATATTACCCAGCACGTGTACGGGCATGATCGCACGGATAACACGACCTGTTTTGTTGTATACACGCTCCTCACCTTTTTGGCTGGTTTCTTTTTCGAGGAACTCACGCAACAGTTCCAGATCCATCTGCCAGGTGCCTGGATCCACATCCATCAGGATCGGATCGGCGCCGGTGTATTTGATGGAATTGACAGAAGCAATGAAGGTTACGTTGGGAACGATCACGTAGTCGTTGTCCTGCACGCCGGCCAGTTGCAGGGCAATGTGCAGTGCCGATGTACCGTTGCTCGTTGCTACCCCGTAGCGGCAGCCCGCAAATTCGGCAACCATGTTTTCAAATTGCGTCACATAAGAACCAACGGAAGAAACCCATCCCGTATCGAGACAGTCTTTTACATACTTCCATTCGTTGCCTGCAATATTGGGACCTGATAATAATAACATCAGTGTGGTGCTTTGATAGTGATTAAGAAAGGATAGCTGATCAGATGTTGCGGAACTTGGCAGAATGTGCGTCCGTGATCATACCGGAGTTCATCAGTTTGATGATCTCGCGGATACCATCGGGAACTTTTTTGGTAATGGTAAAGCCGAGTTCATCGCGGATCTTATCGCAGTTAACACGATAGTCGCGCGGATCTTCGGTGCGTTCTACATAGATCGCTTTTGCGGTCGGGATTTGCTTTTGGATTTCTTCCATCAGCATACGCTTGCTGTAGTTCTCGGTTGTGTCACCTACGTTGTATACGTTGGCTTTTACTTTTTCTGCGGGTGCTTCGAGTGCCAGCACTACTGCACGCGCCAGGTCGTCTACGTGGCAATAAGGACGGCTGAATTGCGGGCCCCAGATTTCCTGTTCGCCGGTAAGGCAAACGTTGCGGGTAAATTCATTCACCGTAAGGTCGAAGCGGATACGGGGAGAAAAACCATATACGGTAGAAAAACGCAAAGCGGTGGCACAGATGCGCGCATCCTTGCGTTCGTTGAGCAGGTAGTTTTCAAATTTCACTTTCAGTTCGGCATACAGTGATACGGGGCGCAGTTCTGATTGCTCGTCCACATACGAATCAGGATCGGCCATTTTGCCGTAGTTGCTGCATGTAGAAGCAAACACAAAACGGTTTACACCGGCTTTTTCTGCTTTTTCAAACAAAGCAACGGAACCACTCCAGTTTACTTCATTTGCTTCATCGGAAAATTTGGAGCAGGCAGGGTCGCCTACGATGGCAGCGAGGTGTGCAATGCCATCGATGCCTTCAATAGCTTTATCGATATCCTCCTCATTGCGGATATCACCTTTTACAAACTCAAAGTTGGGGTGTTGTGATACATCATACAATGCATCGCCACCAAACTTCAGCGAGTCCATTACGCGCACATTATATCCTTTATCTAACAAAATCCTAACGAGAACAGAACCGATGTATCCGGCTCCACCTGTAACGAGAACTTTTTTCATATTATTTATTTGCCGTTTAACTTGTCTATTGTGAATAGTAAATGGTCAATCGTGAATCGTCAATAAAACAGCCAAAGCCGGTTACCAATTACTTAATACCTAATACTTATTACCTATTACTTAAAACTTACTACTTATTACTTTCTGCGGATTGCCCACCACCACCGCTCCATCCTCCACATCCTTCACCACCACACAACCCGCACCAACTATCACATTGCTGCCAATCGTAATACCCTGGCGGATCACCGCATTGGCGCCGATAAAAGTATTTTCTCCCACCGTTACATTGCCACTCAGCACAGCACCCGGACCAATATGCGCATAAGCACCGATCCGGCACTCATGATCGATACTGCAGGAGGTATTGCAGATCGCCCCTTCGCCCACGGTTACCAATGGGTTCAGGGTTGCATTGGCGGCTACCAGTATGCCGGTGCCCAACAGCACAGTGGGGCTGATAACGGCAGACGGATGAATAACTGTTGCGGCAGAACGGCCAGTCATCTGGGCGAGCGTTAAACTGATGCGCTTCCGCAACTGGTTATCGCCGACCGCCACAAAGTAATCAGCCGATTCCAACACGGTCCTTGCCTGCTCCCCTGATTCAGGTCCGAGATAAGCAAGGCCGAACGGATTCTTCTCCTTTTCCTCCCTGTCAAAATAACCCGCCATCTTCCCTCCCGCACGAAGCAAAGCATCCGCCACCACATAACCGTGGCCGGAATACCCAATGAGCGCGACAGGTTTGTCTGGCGTTATTTGCATATGATTTTATCCGCGTAAGTCCGGCAGATCAGGTAAGAAAGCTTGTGCATGTCTGCGGCATCCCGCCGCGCAAAGATAATACCATTAACGATTTTATCCTTTGCTACCTTTTGATATCCGGCCGGCAAGTTCGGCATATTTGCTTTTAAGCGCCTCCCGCACCACCCGCTGGTCGTAGTCTGCAGTCACCTTGTTGCGCAGGTTTTGCGCATATTCCTTCATTTCTCCCGGATGCGCCAGCGCCCATTGCACTTTTGCCAGCAGCTCTTTTTCGTCCCGCGGGCCAAAAAGTACGCCGGTTTCATGATCTGTAACAATATCGGAGTTGCCATTGATATCCGAACATACCACCGGGCATTCCATCGAACCCGCCTGCAGCAGCACATTCGGTAACCCTTCCCGGTAAGAGGGATGGATCAGCATATCGGCAATCGCCATATAATAACGCACCTCATCCGTCCAGTCGATATGGATGATGCGCGGATCCGTCTTTAATATTTCCAGCACATCGGGCTGCACGGGATCCGACATTTCAACCGGCCCGAGCACAATAAGCCGGATATTTTCGCCCAGTTGGCGGAAAGCCCGCAACAGTTCGCTGATCCCTTTGTCTTTCACCACACGGCCTACAAACAACAGGTAGCGGTTAGCAGGATCATAGCCGACCGCCCCGCGGATATCGGCGAGTTTGGCCGGGTCGAGCGTTTCTTTACTGTAAAAAAATGTGTCCACGCCGTTCACTGATCCTTTACCGATCAATTGAACGGGCCTTGAGGTAATGTGGTATTCTCTGATCGTTTTGATCACGCCGTTGCTTTCCGGACATATATCGGTAGCAAAGCGGCAGGTAAGCTTTTCGAGGGCGATCACGATCTTCCTTTTCATTCCGCTTAATCCAACGAACCGGTATCCTGTTGGGGTCAGCAGCCGCACCGGCACACGGGCGAAATACCCGGCGATCATCGCAAGCAGGCTTCCTTTGGGTGTACTGGCATGAATGATCAACGGCTTTTCGCGGCGGAATACGCGCCACAAACGGAACAACGCCGCTATGTCTTTGAATGGCGCGATCTCTCTTTCCATGGGCACACCGATCGTTCTTACCCCTTCGCGTTGACCCACAATGTCCAGCTCTTTATCCGGCGCCGACAGCGCCACGATATCATAATACGCAGACAGATATTTTAATTGCCCCTTGAGAATGATATGCTGAAAAAGACCGGCGGTTGATACCCGGATGATCTTTACGGATTGCAGGCTATCGGAGAGAGGTTGGGATGTGTTATTCATAAATTAAAACAAACGCTTTCCGAAAACAACAGAGGGCGAGAATTTTCCGGATTGATCCATTACAATAAAAACCATGATCAGGAAAAATGGAAGACAGGGAATTTTATAACGCGCCAGGGAACCGAAGTTGGCGGTGGTAACACCTACGATGCCGGCAAACACAAACGCAAACACAAAACAGAAAACCAGCACCGGGGAAGAAAAAACCGTTTTGAAAAAACGCTTGAACCCGATTTTCCGGAATGCCATATAGATCAGGCAGAGAAAAGCAAACGCCTCCAGCGCACTGATCAGCATAAGCGGATTACGCACTTCAAAAAGAAATGGCCGGAAGAATGTTGTGATTACGCCCAGCGGAAACAAAAGAATTAAACTGGCAAAAGAATCGCCGATCGGCCCTACCGAATAACCAGATCCCGTGGATTCCTCGAGTTTGCTGTACTCATCCTGCAAACCCTGTGCAGTTTCCACAATCCGTTCGGTTGAATATTGCGAAGCCAGTTCTGTCTGTGTCAGTTTACCCAACAACAACACGCCGCCCACCAGTGCACCGGCGAAAAGAAATAAAGTAGCCAGCCGGCGTACACCGCTGTCGGCAATGCGATTGCGGAACCCAAGGAACATCCAAAGGATAAACGCCGGCAACAGGCAAAGCAGGATATATGGCTTGATATAAAGTAACAGCGTACAAGACGCCAGTAATATGATGAGGGAAACGAATACTTTACGCTTGGTAAAAAATAGTTGGTATGCGGCATAAATCGCAAAACCCATTGATCCCATACAGATCGAGTCTTTCAGCAAGGAGCCGCCCCAGAATAATATGGACGGAAGGAAAAGAATGGAAAGCGCAAACTTCCACTGCAAGCGTGGAAACATTTCACAGAACATTTTATAAATACGCCAGCAGCCCGCAAAAGAAAACAACGAGAGGCAGAAACTGATACATACATAACTGTTGCCAAACAGCAGGGAAAAAGGAAGCGCAAATTTACATACGGCAAACGTGCCCGCATTTTCCATATAATAATGCGTAACCGAATGCCCGTCGTACATGAAGTAGGTATAGATAGGGTTGGACGGTTCCATTTTCTCCACCAGAAAAATATCCGCCAGGTGGCTCCAGTCGTCCGACACGGCATGATACATATCGGTAACACCGCGATAATACATGAGTGTATCCCCCGCACCATAATAGTACTGAACGATTACGGCATAGAAGAATACGAATACCAGCCGCCATACGAGCGCGGGTATAAAATACCGCTGCATCTGCAGGCCATTGTATTTCCTGCGCTTGATGTACATAAAAATAAACATCAGCAACAGGCAAAGCGGAACCAGATAAAAATCCGAATCCCTGAATAATCGTGTTTCAGTTATTTCATTCATGCCCGGTGTTTATTACCTGCTGATAAAAATCGAGATATTTCCGCGTCATCCCTTCCATATTGAACTGTTCATTCAGTGCTTTTCTTCCACCCATGACAATACGTTCACGCAACGGGGGGTCGGCCAGTAAACGCAGGGTTTGTTGTGCCAGGTCTTCTGCCGAATAAGGTGTGGCCAGCAGACCGTTCACTTCATGTTGCACAATTTCATTTCCTGCGGCCAGGTCAAAAGCCACAACAGGGACGCCCGCCGCAAAGCCGTCGAGGAATACCAGTCCAAAAGCTTCCCACAAAGAAGGCATCCAGATCACCGAAGCCTTTTGCAGTTCTGCCAGCAGGTTATGCTGGTATCCCTCAAATATAATATGCTCCTGCAAACCGGCTTCCTGCACTTTTTTCTTCAGCTCTTCTTCCCTTACCCCCATGCCGTAAAAATGCAACGTGGCCTCCGGATATTGCTTCCGTATTTTTCCAAATGCTTCGATGGCATAGTCATGTCCTTTACGCCTGATCAACCGGCCGGGAAGTGCAATCCTCACCTGCGACGGAGGAAGCGGAACAGGCAGTATTTCTTTTTGTTCATACCCATGATGAATGATCGCCTTCTTTTTCCCTTTCAATAAACTGACCTGTTGAAAAAAGCGGCTGACGATATCTGAAATGAGAATGAATCCGTCCAGTTGCCGGTAAATCCATCTGGTTACCTGGTAATAAGGAGTCAGGTATATTTTGGGAGTAACGTTGAAGCCGTATTTGTTTTCATACCGGTCTGTATAGCTGTGCATCGTGCTCACTACGGGCACATCGATACGGCGGCGGAATTTCAATACGGCCAGCCAGAAATCGGCTTGTTTGAGATGGCTGTGTATGAGGTCATACTTACCGTCGGCTATCTTTTGCTGCAATGTTTTGAAAATTGCCTTTTCATACACTTTCGTGTAAGCGTGTGTGGTTACCGCCACACCCATCGATTGCAGTTCGCCGGCTATGCGCAGGGCCGCTTCGCTATTTGCCTGCTGATAAGCGATCCAGCATTCGGTTTGTGAATGCTGATTCAGTGCGGGAAGTAATTGCAGCAATAATTTCTCTGCACCACCATAACCGCCGATATTGATAACGTGTAATACTTTCATGGGTTCATTCATCAGCCTTGCAGCAAGGGCTGGTAATTCAGGAACAATCGTTCCAGTGAAAATTCTTTTTCTGCGTGATGCCGCGCATTAAGCGACAATTTTGTGCGTAGCTCTTCGTGTTCCAGTATGTCTTTGATGTAATGGCAAAGAGCGTTTGCATCGCCCGGTGTGTACAGCAATGCATTTTCGCCATGCGTTACCATATTGTTCACACCCCATACATCGCTCACCACCGAAGGCAGGCCGCAGGCCATTGCCTGCATGATGGAGTTACTCATCGTTTCGCCATGCGTGGCATGCACGTATATGTCGAGCGACTGCATGAAATCGACCAGGTCTTTTTCGGGCAACATGCCGCAGAAGTCCACATCGTCTGCAATGTTCAATGAAGTTGCCAGTTCTTTCAATTCTGCCATGGTTTCACCGTCACCGGCAATCCGCAGTTTCAGATGACGGCCGGGCATTTCGGCTTTTAGACGGGCAAATGCCTTGAGCAGCACGGGATGATCTTTGATGCGCTGCAAACGGCTTTGCATACCAATGACCACTGCCTGGTCAATATTGCGTGCAGGCACGGGTTTATAAATATCCGTATCCAGCCCATTGGGAATAATATTGGCACGCCGGAAGAGAAAAGGGAGTTTCAGTTTTTTAACCGCACCTTCTTTCGCCTCTTGTGTAAGAAATACCAACCGGTTGGCAAACAATCCGGCAAGCGCCAGGAACACCCATTCTTTTTTTGTTTTAAGATGATGGGCCTGCGTGTCGCGGACAACGATCCGTTTACGTCCTGAGAATATTTTATACGCGATCACGGGTAAGATGAGTGTGGGTCCGTGCAGGAAAACGGTATCCGGTTTATTCTTCTTCAGCAGTCCGTATATACGCCGCAGGGTAGGCATATCCAATCCCGGACTTTTTTTAAAGAATGCATAGGGAATATGCAGGCTTTCGCACTTCCGCACATAATCGGGTTGCACCTCTTCTATACCGCAGAATAGTGCTTCGGTATGAAACACCTGTTGCTTGTCGCCTTTAACGATCGAAAAGAAAACATTTCCGTGGCCTCCGAGGCCGCTATAAAGAATGTGCAGGATTTTTTGCTGGCTCATAAAGATCAGTCGGGCATAAAGAAATACCGTGGCTCGCGGCTGATCAGCGGCGGAACGCCAAGCAGGTGCAGGCGCCCCATCTGGTAGTGTACAGACCACCAGCCTGCATCGGCATCGGTTACGTTGAATTCAAGAAGATTTTCAGATGTCGGAGATTCTTTCATTTTGTTTCCGGCATCATAAACGCGCATCCAGTCTGTTTTGTAGATATAAAATTTGCGCGTGCCTTTCGGTACATAGAAATAGAAGTAATTATAAAAGCCACCCTGAAGCGGCGACGCAGCAGAAGCCACGATCGAATAGGTGAGTTTATGAGGAAAGTAGGCCGTTACACCGGCGGCGTCATTGTCCTCGATAACCACAATGTATTTGTTGCGTTGCAGTTTGCGGAAGTCTACCGTCACCTCGCCATCATTGGCCGTATAATATGCTTCGGAAAGCGGCGCGTCGCCGGGCTTGAGGTTATTATTCCACGGATACACTTTTACCGTTACCCTTCCCGATGGGTTCAGTCTTCCACCTTTCAGTTTCATCCATGCGGAATCCGAACGCCGTGTATCGATCAGCATCGTGATATTGCCCTGAAAAGTCATCGACGGACCAAAACCATGCACAACACCGGGTACGCCCATCGATTTTGTTTCCTGGGCCGAAAGGAATGGCGCCGTATTATAGGAACGTACATCACTGGTCCGTTTCAATGCCGACAGGTAGCCGCGTGTGTATTGCTGCCAGTCTTTTTTATTCCTTGGAAAACTAACCGCCGCCTTAGTACGGTAGGCAGCACGCATTTCATTACCATAAGTAGTCGTGGTCATACCGGCTTCGCCGGGCATGATATTGAGTGCGGCATAAGATGCCACCACTCCTTCTTCCATGATCTCTGCGAGATAGGCAAGCAGTTCGGTTGTCTTCTGATTTCTTTGAGCAGCGGGCACTTCACCGTATTCTTTCTGCAGCCGCACATAATGCAGGTACAGCCCTATTTGTTGCAGGCGTTGTAGTTCGCCGGCATCGTTGCACTCATTCATGGCTGTTTGCAGGGTGGAGAACCAATTGTATAGCTCATTTTCGGTGATCAGCGGATTACCATTCCACGATTCGAAGAGCGGGCGTATGCGCGACTGGGTTTGCGGAAAACAATCGCGATAGAATTTAGTCAATACGGCTGCCGTATCTGTTCCTGTATCCCAGGCGAGTGCGGCGGTAAGAAAATGTCCGATGCCCTTGGGAATCCAGGCATACGTTGTTTCTGCCTGGTAAGACGACACACCGGCTTTGCGGAGTTTTTTCATCCATGACACAACAGTGGGATAACTCGCGGCCATGCCGGCGCCCGGCAGATCACGGTTGCTTTCAAACACGCTGTAGTACATATAAATACCCAGCGACTTTGTTTTTGTTTTCCAGCGGCTGATCAATTCGTCCGTAGAATATTTCGAGGTATTGAAGCCATTTGTCAGCGTAACAAAAATATTGTCTTCAAGATTATAACGGGGTATGTCGATATGATCATTGTAAGCGAGTATCCCGATCTTTTTACCAGGATGTGTGCGGCGGAGTTTCTTTGCTACCTCGTTGGTAAAATAAAAGACCTGATCGCTGGCATTGCTGCCTACGCGTCGGGCGGCGGCGAGATCACTATAAGAAGGTCCGTCGAATGGTTCGAGTGAAAGCATTGGCACCGTTTTGCCGCGACGGTCTGCCGCATCGAATTGCGTGGCGAGCCAGCGCCAGGCAAGCTCGCTTACTGCAGGAAGGCCATAGTTCAATGTAGTGCCCCATTGCACATTGCCATTGACAAGCGGTTTGCTGAGATAGTCGCGGTTGGCTTCAAACGCCGCGCGATTGTCGGCTACCAATCCGTAATAGGCATGTACATTATAGGTCTGAAGACTGCCGCCCATTCCGTTGGCGCGTTCCCAGAAATAATATTGTTCTGCCAGGCGGTCGGAGCCATAGCCCCATCCCGGCGTAATTTTTCTGTAGGCAAAATCCGGTCGCGTCAGTAATTCAAACGACTGGTAAATTTTTTTACTGGCAGGTTTAATATGCCAGGCGGGGTTAGGGAAATAATAACGGAATCCTAATTGCTGCAGATAGCGGTACATGCCCTGGCGCAATCCTTCCGCCGTGTTGGCACATACATAAGCATAGGCATTGGTGGATTTTATATAAATACCTTCGTCGCCATAGGAAGAAAGTTTGGAAGGATACTGCCTGAATTTATCGCGGTCGCGGGTGGTAAAGTAAATTCCTCTGCCGTTGAACCTGTTGATGCTGTCAGCAATCACGCGGCCGTAGAATTCATTCAGGATGCCGATCACTTCCCGGGCTGATGCTTTTTCTTCCGGGGAAGCCGAGGTTTCAAAATAAACACGCACGGTTTCCTGCGCGCGCACCACTCCGGTTGAGAGCAGCAGTAAACTCAGTACAACAGTAAGAAGTTTGTTTTTTTTCATCGTGGTTCCTTTGCAACCGTCAGCCCGGGCTGTCGCTTTCTGTTAAGCCTGGCGATGAGCGGTTGCTCAACCCACCGGTAAAACAATAAGCCTGCCACGCAGATGGCGATTATCAAAAGGATGGTTAAAAAGTGTAGCAGCGTTGCATCGGTAATACCGGCAGATGCCAGAACCCGTATACCAGCGGCAAGCAGCGGCAGATGAATAAGATAAATAGAATAGGAAGCATCGCCCAGGGCCAGCAGTAATCGCGAAGGACGGACCATGCTGCCTTCCCTTTCCAAACGGATAAGTGAAATAATTATTAAAGAAGAAGGCAGGCCAAAAAGCACCACCCGGTTCAGCGACCCGTGAAAAGCCGTGATATTGTGTACGGCCAGCCACCCTCCTGCTATAAACCAGGTGATACCGGCAATCAGCAGTATTTTCGCCAACGGTACATTGAGTTTCTTCCACAGAAAAGCTACCGCAATGCCCAGCAGGAATTCGATGTTCATCGGAAAAAGCAGGATGGTCATCCAGGGATCTCTCTCGGTTTCACCGATCAGTACAAGCAAGACTCCGTAAAGAGCCAGCACCACCGCAAATACGATCTTTCTTTTTACCAGGAAAAACCCGGCAAATAAAACATAAAAGAATAATTCATACGTCAGGGTCCAGCTTACACCATTCACCATTTCGTGCCCGGGCAGCAATAACAGTGAACCCAGCATTTTATCTAACTCAAAAATATCGTGCTGGTGATAATGATTCCAGAAAAGCCAATGCATCAGGAGGAATACAAAAAACAAAACCCAGTAGGGCGGATAGATCCTGACGAAACGTCTCCTTAAATAACCGGGAAGATTGCGCGCATCGGAGGTAAGGTGAAAACAGGAATAGGTGATAATGAATCCGCTCAACACGAAAAAGATATCAACTCCTGCTCCGCCAAAGGCAAAAACATCTGCCAGGAAAGTATTTCCGCTGACGAGCTTGAAAGTAAATCCTGCGTGCATAAGCACCACCAATAAGCTGGCAATGCCCCTTAACACCTGCAGGTATTGTAACGTATGTCCTTTCGCCGGTTTTATTGTATCCATTTCTTATACCATAACTGGAACATGAGCAGTGTCCATAATAAAGTGAACCTGTAGTTATCGCCGCTGTAATATTCATTCAGCAGCTTTGCTACCTGCCTGTGATCCAGCAGACCATGTTGGGCCAGGCTTTTCTCCGATAAGTGTTCATCAAAAAGCGGCCGCAGGTCCGAACGGAACCAATTAACCAACGGTATGGAAAAACCCATTTTAGGACGTTCCATTATTTCACGGGGCAGGTAGTCATGTACGATCTGGCGGAGCAGATATTTTGATACACCATTGCGGTATTTCATGTCATCCGGCAAGGTGGCGATCCATTCGATCAGTGAATGATCGAGTAAGGGCTCGCGTCCTTCCAGCGATATGTGCATCGTGGCACGATCGACTTTCGTGAGAATGTCACCGGGCAGGTACGACAGGTAATCGAAGGCGAGCAACTGATCGAGACGGCCGGGTAATTTTCTTATTTCATTTTTGCGGAACAGCTCCACCGGCGATACCGTTTGTGTAAACAATCCGGCCAGTGTATCAGGAGCGGCAGTCTGGTTGGCAAAATCGATCATGTCGGTCAGGTCAGTTTTGCCTTGCAGAAAATCAAGGTATTTGGCAATGTTATCCGCCGATGTGTTTCCTGAAAAAATTTTATTCAGCACCTTTTTTGGCGTGTTGCGCAGCACCGTGGCAGCAAGCGGTCTTAATGCTGCCGGTATCTTATCTTTTTTCGCGGCAATGCTCAGCAGGGCTGCGTGCCGTTCGTAGCCCGCAAACAGTTCATCACCTCCATCGGCGGATAAGGCCACCGTTACCTGTTTGCGTGCAAAACGGCTGACCAGCATGGTCGGTATAGCCGAACTGTCGGCAAAAGGTTCATCATAACATTCCGGCAGTTCGGGAATAATGGCTTTTGCATCATCGAAAGAACAATATAATTCATGGTGATCCGTACCGAGGTGAGCCGCTACTTTGGCGGCGTGTTGTGCTTCATTGTATTTGGCATCGGTAAAACCAATCGTAAAGGTTTTAATCTTCTCGGAGCGGCCGCTTTGCAACAATGCCGTTACCAGCGAGCTGTCGTATCCGCCACTCAGGAACATTCCAACAGGTACATCACTCACCATGCGGTACTCACAGGCTTTTATGAGGCGCTGCCGCAATGCTTCTTTTGCCTCCGCGTCGCCGATTTGCTGTTTGGGCTGACCATAATAATCCAGCACATCCCAGTAACGCTGCTGTGTAATATTACCGTTCTTCAGGTCCACGCGCATACTGCAGCCGGGCTCCAGCTTCCAGGTATGTTTGAATATGGTATAAGGCGCGGGAACAAATGTATATTGAACATATAACCTGAAGGCTTGCGGATCGATCGCTTTTTCAAAGCCCGGATACGCGAAGAAAGCTTTCAGTTCGGACGCAAACAAAAAACATCCGTTGTGCTGATAGTAGTATAAAGGTTTTACACCAGCGCGGTCGCGGCTGAGAAAAAGTTCCTGTTTTTCTTCGTCGAAAATGGCGAAGGCAAACATGCCGGTGAACTTCTTCACGCATTCGTCGCCCCATTGCTGATAGGCATGCAGGATTACTTCCGTATCTGAACCGGAAATAAACGCGTGCCCTTTTGCGCTCAGTTCTTCGCGGATCTCGCGGTAGTTATAAATTTCCCCGTTAAAAATAATAGAGAGTTTGCGGTCCGGCGTAAACATCGGTTGCTTGCCGAGTGGCGAAAGATCGATGATGGAAAGTCTTCTGTGGCCGAGTCCCAATGTCGCTTTGTCCAGCGAAAACACTTCCTGCCCCGAGGCATCAGGCCCGCGGTACGACAGTGCATCCGTCATTTTCTGCAGTTCGGCGTCTCCCGCTTTCCCTGTATAATCAATGTATCCGGCTATTCCGCACATAAGGTCGCAAAATTAATGAGTATGCAAATGATACCCGCTGATGGTTTCCCCGTAAATCTCAATCAATTTTTGTATGTAAGTACGTTTACGCGCCACATCGCCTGCGTATGCGCGTGCTTTTTCTATCCGGCTCCGGTAACGGCCGGGCGCAGTAAGATATTCTTTCAATATTTCTTCGGCTTCCGCAGGATCATCGAGACGGAAATAATCCGCATGTTGGCCCGCAATATCTTTCAATGCAGGAATATCGGATAAAAGCACAGGCAGGTTGGCGGCCATGGCTTCAATTACAGACAGGGGATACCCTTCAAATTTCGATGCCATGATGAAGAGATCGTATTGCCCCAGCACGCTGCTCACATCGGTGGTCTGTCCCATCATCCGCACATTGAGTTGTTCCTTTTCAATGCGCTGATTGAATGCCGTGGCATCTCCGCCGCCATAAATGTCGAGAGATATGGGCAGCCCTTTCAAGCCGGAAAAAATATCCAGCAGGTACTGATAGTTTTTTACCTCGCGGATAGTGCCTACTGCCACTACACGCAATTGTCCCGGCACAGGAGTGGCAGGTTTTATTTCAAAAAAACTGTCTTCAATAAAATTGGGAAGAATGTACTTTTTTCCCCTGAACGAAATGGCCGAGGAGAAATCCTTTTCCAGCATGGGCGAAAGGAAAATGAGCGAGGCCTTGTCATCCCTGAACAAGGTTCTCTTTTCAACTGCCTTAAGAAATGGTCGCGTTTCGCGGTCCTGCGTATACATGGTGTGCAGTGTATGTACCTGCGGAATGCTTTTGGGTTTCACCATGTTTACATAAGAGCCGGCGGGGTTCAGGTGTGTGTGAATAATATCCGGTTTTTCCTCCTTGATCAGTCTGCGCAATCTGCGGAGTAAAAACAACAGATCGGCGCCGCCGCTGTATTGAAGGTCCACTTTTTTCACACCCGGATCTATCTTATCCAGCAAGGGCGAACCTCCGATAAAATAGGCAAGTGTATTATCCACTTGCGGAGACAGGCCATTTCCCTGAAGCGTATTGCTGAGCAACACTTCGGCGCCGCCGACATTCAGTGAATTGATCACATGTAAAACTTTCATGCAGTATCAGCGGGCGAGAACGATCAATGAAAATCCGCCCATTGTATTGGCCGCAAAATCTTTGTTCAGCGGATAAAATATGCGCCGGAGGAAATTGCAGAACCGGTTAAAAAGGGTTAGTCCTTTATTATTTACTTCCAAGGCCGTTTTGGTATAGGCCCAATCGATCACCTCCTGTCCGCTGTCGCGGATGGTGGCCAATGCGGTTTCTTTATTGAAATAATGCAGATGTCCGACAGACTTTCTCACATGTTTGAAATTATTGATAGCAATGGAAAACATGGAAATATCCAGCGGTATATGATAGATCTTGTAGGTTGCTTTTTGCGAAGCGGAGCGAATGAACCCGAGGTAATCATCTACGTGTTCAAACACATCGATCATCAGCAGCAGATCAAAATGTTTGTCGGTAGCAAGCAGGTTTTCCTGGAAAAACTCCAGCCGCTCCTTTCTTCGTTGCTCCATTAGCCTGAAGGCATCCGGTGCTATTTCGTATCCGGAGAAAGCAATGGACTGATCGGGCAGGCGCTGATGAAGTTGGTTGAGTATCTCTCCCGCGCCACATCCGATTTCTACTACTGTTTTGGGCTGAAGATTATTTTTTTCCATGATGTTGATAATCTGTGTGGCTTTCCATGGAGAATCTTCTACGTGCCATGTCGGGTTCTGGTGGAGGTATTCGCTGTCGGTCACAGCATAGTCGGTGGGTGTCATAAGCAAAAGGTGGTTGGTTTGCGTAAAATTATTATATCCGGAATAACCGCTTCGCGGGCCGAACGATCGGATTATAAAGATATTTCACGTAGAGGAATTTTTTACTGGAAACAATTTGCCGGTAGATAGCGGGGTACTTTTTTTTCACGTAACCGGCAAACTTCCGGAACTCCCCGGGGCGGTTAACGATCATATAAAGCAAGGTGTACCTTACATGATAAAACAAAAACTCGTTTTTCCATTCGAGGAGTCGTTTAGGGTCGGCAGCTTTCCGTTCTTGTGCATAAGCATAAGACTGTTCGATCATACCAAGGATGTCATTGATGGCGGCATCTGCAGACATGGCTGTCACACCCAGGTTGTTATCGTGCATCCGGATAATGTAGCATGGTTCGTTGAGGCAAACCACATCGCTCACTGCCATCAGCATAAAATTGATCCGCTGATCATCGCACAGTTTGATGTCAGAAAAATTAATATTGTTAGACCGCATGATATGGGCATTGACGAGGCATCCGCCCCACCCTCTTGAGATAAAAGGCGGCAGGAAAAAAATGTCCATGCCTTTGTTCATGGTAGTATGAAACAATAACTCTTCGCGAACCGGATCATTTGAAATAAGTTCACCGGTTTTCTCAAAAAACAACTTCGACCGCCCGAAAATAATACCTATATCCTGGCGGTTGCCGACAGCTTTAATGGCATCGGAAATGAACGAAGGATTTTCAAGATAATCGTCACTTCCGAGATTCATCAGGTAGTCGCCTTTGGCAAGTTCCATAAAGGTAAGCCGGTAATTAAGCGCTATACCCAGGTTTTTTTCATTGCGAAAAAAGCGTACACGCGGATCAGCCAGGTAAGGCTTGATGACCTCTACAGAATTGTCTGTACTGCAGTCATCATTTACTACTATTTCAAGGTTGGGATAATTTTGTTGTAAAGCAGATTCTATTGCCTGTGCGATCCATTGCTGACGGTTATAGGAAGTGATAACAATACTGACCAGCGGTAATTTTTCATCCATTGTGTTTAAGTTTTAGCAACTGCCGGGCAAGCTGCCGGGCTTCGGGCATTGATAATAATGTAACGGCAAACGCAAGTGCAAGCATTGTGCCCAGTCCGAGCAGGTTCAGATGGAAAGATGGAAAATAAATGGCAAGAATCAATTTGACGGCGGAAAGAAAAATCAGTGAGGGAAGCAACACCAGGAGGTTGTCTTTAACATACCAGTTCCACAATTCTGTTGTCAGCAGTTTGCGGTGAATGAGTGGCTGACTGATCAATACATATCCCGCATTTACTGACAGCCATACAAAAGACGCTCCCACGGCCCCGTATAGATTTGTCCATACAAAAAGCAGCGGGATAAGAATAATAACGGCCACGATGTTCTGATAAATGGTAAAACGTGTCCAGCCATGCGCGATCATCAGGTTATAGGGAATGACTACGATACCGTTGCACAGGCTTCCGACGATCATGATCTGCGCCAGCAATACAGTAGCATCGGCAGTGGTGGCGTTTTTTGTCCAGCTAAACAGAAAGTCGTACGTAAAAAAAAGCAGCACCAGTCCGATCGGATACAATAAAGCGCCCATGATCCGGCAGGCCTGATGATATAGCTTTTTCAGTGCTTCCTGGTCATTGGAAACCACGAGGCCGGAGAAGCGCGGAAAGAAAGCAGTGCTGACCGGCCCCACCAGCATGGCCAGGCTGGTAGCAATGGTAAAAGCCAGTACATAATAACCGAATTGAGTAAGTGGCAATATGTTGCTCAGAACGATCTTATCTGCCTGTGACAGAAAAAAGCTGATAAGGCCAATGCCGGTCATGCCGATGGCAAATCTTCCGATCCGGCGGATTTGTTCGCCGGAGAAGACCGGGCGTCTGCCTTCCGGCATCGAACGCCAGAAATAAAAACGCATCACCAGGACGTACACGAAGCTGAGGCCGGCCTGCCACAAAAAAAAAGCATTAAGTGTGGGAGAAAAAAAAGCAAGTACGATCAGCACACCGGCCCCTCTGAGCGTACTCATTACAATCAGGATGATATTGTTGGTAACCTGCCTCTCCAGGCCGGTAAGACCTCCATTGTATAAACTGATCGGCCACTGGAAGGCAATCACCGCTCCCATGAGTGCCACAGATTGCTTAACCACAGCCGGGGGCAGGGTTTCAGCTTTGATCCAGCGTGTGGAAATAAACCCGGATAATGCCACCACCAGTACCGCTATCAGGATGCCGATAAGCCAATAAATTACCTCCAGTGAAAAAGCAAGATCCCTGATTTTCCTGACGTCGCCGGGTTGTGAGCGAAACCGCGCAAGCTCACGGCTAAGCGTGGTGCTTAATCCCAGATCGAGTATGGCCATCGATCCCAGCAGCGTGCCATAAAACCCGACCAGGCCATATGACTCCATGCCGAGATAATGGATGTAGAAAGGTATCAGCAATACAACGATTGCAGCTGCCCATACTTTACCGATTACGTTGGCGGAGATATTTAATTTAATCGCTGACACTCAGCTCTTGTAAAATGTCTTAAGGTCGTGCAGTTGCCGGCCAATGTGCCCGGCATACCAGTTACCAGTTAGCGGCTCTACGCCTTTACTCTTGCTTTCAACCGGCAAAATTTCTACCTGCTTTTCAAAAACATCTCTGAATATCGTCAGCAGTTCATATTTCGAAACCGTATCCGAGTACGGAATGATCAGCCGGTCCTGTATTTCTCCCCGAAGTATTTTCAGGCAAAGCTGCGCCCACTGAAGCGTGGTGATGCCGTTCCAGAGATGATCTGTAAATCCTTTGAGCTGCTCTGCTGTTGATGACAGGAACCAGGGAAGAAGAGATCTCACCGGTTGGCCGGTCTCCATGCCGATAACAGAACAACGAATAATAAATGCGTTGGGAAAAGATTGCAGCGTGTCATCAGCGCACCATTTTGACAATGCATAGGCCGATTCTGCTGTAAGCAGGTTGGTAGACGGATGAATAATACCTGCACCAGTGGAAGCAAGAAATACGGGAAGTCCGTAATTGACCAGGTATGTTTCCCTGTCGTCCGGATTGGACTGGGGTATCCTGGCCGCGCAGTTGACGATCCAGTCAAACGAATGAGTACGAAAAAAACCGACGAACTCCTCCCCTGGCCAGCGTGCGTCCACCGTTGTCAGTTCGATGTCCGGTGTAGTACGAAGCAGCTTATCAACTGCATTGCCCAACATGCCCCTGTGTCCTACTACACACACTCTCATAATACATTGTTGAGCTGTTGTTCTTTTTTCAATATCCGGGGCTCGGGGAAAAGTACGAGGTAATCATTTGCATTGATCTTGCTGCTGATCATATTGTAGTAATTCCAGGCGAAAACAAGCACGACATCGTAGTGTTCGGCAGCCGCTTCCTCCGTGAACTTGATTACAGGAATGTTACAGGCCGGAATAAACCTGTTCACCCGTTCCGGTGACTGATCAAAAATGTACTTCACATCGGCTGTGCCGAGCCCGAGCAGGTTGCAAAAAATATTGCATCGGCCAGAGGCACCAAACCCAATGATCGACCGGCCTTCCGCACGTAACTTGCTGATTGCCTCCTGGCAGTTGGCCACGTGTTGCTTAATCTGTTTATCAAACGCTACAAATTCTTCCGAACTGGTAATACCGGCCGCCCGCTCTTTAGCAATCTGCTGCTCGATTTTTTCCGGCATCTCGCTGATATTCTTGCGTGCGAAAATCCGAATGGAACCCGAATGCGTGTCGATCAGGTCAAAGTCATATAAAGTCATACCATGCAGGCGGAACAGATTGTTAAGGCTGAACACAGAATGATAGAACATATGTTCATGGTAAATAAAATCATATTGATTTCCCTCTACCAGATTAAGCAGGTAATGTACTTCGGCCACAAAAGACCCATCTTCTTCCAGGCAATATTTGATCCCTTCAATTACGGCAGTAAGATCGTTAATGTGCGCAAAAACATTGTTGGCCACGACAATCCGGGCAGATCCCCCGAGACCGTATTTCACTGCATTGTCATAGTTGAAAAAGTCAACGATCACCTCGCAGCCTTTATCCTTCGCTACCTGCGAAATATTGAGCGAAGGTTCGAAACCGGTGGCCTTAATACCAAGGTCATTAAACGGTTTGAGTAATACACCGTCATTACTTCCGAATTCGATCACCGCCTTGTTTTCTTCTTTGAGCGAAAATCTTTTATCGAGGTAGCCCGCCACATCGGAAAAATGTTTGGTAAGGCCAATGGAAGACATGTACCTGTAGTCGCGGAACAATACATTTGAATCGACAATTGTATCTACCTGAAGCAGGCCGCAGTTATCACAAAAAAGCAGGTTACAGTCATAGGACTGTTCGTCACGGATCTGCTCGATGGAAGGGAAATAACCGGCCAGCGGAATTGAACCGAATTCGATCACCGGCTTTAAAGATTCTTTCTGACGGCAGCCGGAACAATACACTCTTTTAACGGATGACATATTAAGGTTTGAAGTAGTTGTAGTTGGAAAGGATTCGATCGAGTTCTTCTCTTGATACGGCTACATCTTTTGAAGAAAATTCGCCACTGGCGAATGATGGAATAGCCGGGGAAATGTCTTTATAGTGCATAAGGAAGATATTGTCTTCCTTATCATAAATCGTTCTTGGGAGTTCTTCCGCCGCGATCATGATCTCATGCAGCTTCTCGGAGATACGGGGCTGGCCTTTTTTATAAGACAGTCCGAATTTCTCGTGGAAAATTTCAAACAGGTCAGATACTTTGTGGCTCTTCAGGTTGGGAACTACATTTACACCCGACTTCTCCAGTGAATGTTCGATGAGATCCATTGCTTCTTCGATGTCGATCATGAAACGTGTCATGTCGGAAGAATAAAGCGTAAGCGGATAATTTTTGCGAATGGCTTCCCACATCAGAGGTATAACGCTGCCGGTAGAATTGAGTACGTTACCATAGATCGCGCAGGAAAGACGGATACCGGAAGTTGGAGCATTGACGATGAAGGATTCACCGGCCACGAACTTCATGGATCCGTAAAGCGTTGTAGCTGCGCGGCTCTTATCGGAAGAAATAAAACAGGCCGCTTCCATATTGTTTTCTTCGGCGGCGCGGCGGGAATTGAGGGCGCCATTGACAATGATCTTCACCCCTTCTTCCACGTTTTGATCCACCGCTTCGATCTGCTTGAGTGAAGCCGCAAAGATGCCGATCTCATGTCCGGCACTCGCACGCTTCAACAGGTCGAAGTTGCGAATATCACCTACCACGCAACGGATGCGGGGAAATTCTTTTTTCAGGTAATAATGCTTTGATTCATCGCGGCTGAACACCGTTACTTCGTTGTCTTCATGGTAACGTCTGATCAGGTTTTTGCCAAGGTAACCGGCACCGCCTGTGATAAAAATCCGCTTATTTTTCATGTGTTAAATTACTTGTTTTAAATAGGCTCCATAACCGCTTTTGGCGAGGCCTTCGGCTAGTTGCAACAATTGTTCCCGTGAAATAAAATTGTTTTTATAGGCGATCTCTTCGATGCATCCGATCTTGGTGCCCTGTCTTTTTTCAATCACGCGGATAAACTCGCTGGCATCGCTCAAAGAATCGAAGGTGCCGGTATCCAGCCAGGCCGTTCCGCGGTCGAGTACCGCTACGTGCAAAGCTTTCCGGCTAAGGTATTCCCGGTTAACGTCGGTGATCTCGTATTCACCGCGTGCCGAGGGTTTCAGGTTGCGGGCAATTTCCACGACCTGGTTATCATAAAAATAAAGTCCCGGCACCGCATAGCTTGATTTCGGGACTGCAGGTTTTTCTTCAATGGAAACGGCATTCATCTGGTCGTCGAATTCCACTACGCCGTAACGTTCGGGATCTGATACACGGTAGGCAAATACATAACCGCCTTCGATATCGGACAGGCGTTGCAGTTGCCGGCCCAATCCCATACCGTAAAAAATATTATCGCCCAATACCAGGGCCACTTTGTCCGATCCGATAAAATCCGCACCGATCACAAAAGCCTGTGCCAGTCCGTTTGGATTTTCCTGCGTGGCATATTCAAAACGACAACCTACCTGTGAGCCGTCGCCCAGCAGGCGTTTGAAAGCAGCATTGTCTTCCGGAGTAGTGATGATAAGGATCTCGCGTATACCGGCCATCATCAATGTAGACAAGGGATAATAGATCATCGGCTTGTCGTAGATCGGCATCAGCTGCTTGGAGATCGCCTTGGTAATGGGATACAGGCGCGTACCCGATCCGCCGGCGAGAATGATTCCTTTCATTGCTCTCGTTTTGTGTATTGCTGCTCGTAATAATGTTGATATTCTCCGCTGGTGATCTGCTTCAGCCATTCGGTGTTGGCCAGGTACCAGTCGATGGTCAGTTCGAGGCCCTGCTCAAAAGTAACCGAAGGTTTCCAGCCCAGTTCTTCGTTGATCTTGCTGGCGTCTATTGCGTAGCGGCGGTCATGTCCGGGGCGGTCTTTCACATAGGTGATCAGTTGTTCACTGTCGCCTGCGGGCCGGCCGAGTTTCACATCCATCAACCGGCAAAGCAATTTTACCAGGTCGATGTTTTTCCATTCATTGAATCCGCCAATGTTGTACGTGCTGTGTGCAACGCCCTGGTGAAAGATAAGATCGATCGCCGCGGCATGATCTATTACGTATAACCAGTCGCGGGTATATTGACCATCGCCATACACCGGTAATGGTTTGCGTTCAATAATATTATGAATGAAAAGCGGGATCAGTTTTTCGGGGAAATGATTGGGGCCGTAGTTATTCGAACAGTTGCTGATGACCACGGGCAATCCGTAGGTGTCGCCGTATGCACGCACAAAATGATCGGAAGAAGCTTTTGATGCGCTGTAGGGTGAGTGCGGATCATAGCGGGTGGTTTCGGTAAAGAAACCGGTGTCGCCCAATGCGCCGTATACTTCGTCGGTGGAGATATGATAAAAACGTTTGCCTTCCTCTTTTCCCTTCCAGGCATCGCGTGCCGTGTTCAGCAGGTTTACGGTACCAATGATATTGGTATATACGAAATCGAGCGGCGACATGATCGAGCGATCAACATGGCTTTCTGCCGCGAGATGAATAACGCCGTCGGGCTGGTATTTTGCAAAGAGTGCTTTCAGCGCATCCGTATCGAGAATATTTACTTTTTCAAAATGATAATTGGCGCTGTTTTCTATATCGCCAAGATTGGCGAGGTTGCCCGCATAGGTAAGTGCGTCCAGGTTTATAATTTTGTAATCCGGGTAACGGGTTACAAACAAACGGACGACATGCGAACCGATGAAGCCGGCTCCGCCTGTGATGACAATTGTTTTACTCATAAAAGTAGCAACGCTTATAAACGATCGGGGTTTTGAGTATACCAGCGATAGGCCTGCTTCAGTCCTTCGCGGATAGGAACCGCAACGGTATAGCCGAGCAGCTCACCGGCCTTGGAAATATCGGCCAGGCTGTGCTTTACATCACCGGCCCGCTCGGGACCATAAAGCTGATTAAGTTGACTGCCTGCTTCTTCTTTCAGCATAGCAAACAACTCATTGAGTGTGGTTCTTTCGCCGCAGGCGATATTATAGACCTGGTTCACGGCTTCTTTATTTTCCGTGAAAAGCGCTTTGATATTGGCCTGAACGGCATTGGCCACAAAGGTAAAATCGCGGCTGTGTTCGCCATCCCCATTCATCACCGGCGCTTCGTTATTCATCAATGCTTTTACAAAAAGGGGAATAACGGCAGCATAAGGACCTTTGGGATTCTGACGTGGACCAAAGATGTTGAAATAGCGCAGTCCGACGAATTCCATTCCATACAGTTGGCCATATACGCGGGCATATAACTCATTCACGAATTTCGTAACGGCGTATGGTGAAAGCGGGTTGCCTATTTTGTCTTCTATTTTCGGCAGACCGGGATGATCTCCGTAAGTAGAGGAACTGGCCGCATACACGATGCGTTTGATCCCTTTTTCTTTGGCGGCAGTAAATACATTCAATGCGCCGGAGATGTTCACCGCATTGCTGGTAAGCGGATCTGCAATGGAACGGGGTACGGAGCCCAATGCAGCCTGATGCGTGATACGGTCGATGCCGTCGCAGGCCTGCAGACAGGTATCGTAATCGCGGATATCACCTTGTATGAAAGTGAACCGCGGATTGTTGTTCAGGTGTTTGATATTATCCAGGGAACCGGTGCTCAGGTTATCGAGCACACGTACTTCGGTTACACGATCGTCATTAAGCAGTCCGTCGGCCAGATTGGAACCAATAAAGCCTGCACCACCTGTCAATAAAATTTTCATCGAAACTTATTTCTTTTTAAACCACTTACGGAAGTCCAGTGTATCGATCACTTTTTCCAGGAAGGTTTTAGGTCCAGCTTCTTCTTCGTAATAAGAATTATCGGTGCCGTATCCATACCCGTAGCCATACCGGCCGGATCCATAATAACCGTAGCCCGCTTTCATTTTCACGTCATTCACCACGATGGAAATACGGGGAAGTTTCTTTTCCTTGTAAAACTCATCGATGAGCGCAATCTGGCGTTTATGTGTATGTTCCTGGCGGACCAGGTAAATAGTACAGTCGGCAAATTTTCCAAGTGTCATGGCATCGCTTACCATGCCCACCGGTGCAGTATCGATGATCACTACATCGAATTTGGCTTTGAGGTAAGCAAACATTTCAGCCACACGGTTATCCAGCAATATTTCAGAAGGGTTCGGAGGAATAGGTCCGCAGGGCAGTACAAAAAGATTTTCTGTTTCGGGCACGGGAATGATCAGTTGATCGAGTTCTCCTTTGCCTACCAGGTAGTTGGTGATACCCGGCTTCTTCGACATATTCAGTCCCGACAACACTTTCGGTTTACGGATATCGAACTCCAGTATCACTGTTTTCTTGCCGGTGAGCGCCAGTACAGCACCCATGTTGGTACTTACAAAGGACTTACCTTCTCCGCTGAAGGAAGAAGTGACCATGATAACCGGCTTTTCCGTTTTGCTCAGGATATACTGCAGGTTGGAGCGCAATATCCTGAATTGCTCGGCCACCATGCTGCGGCTGGTCTTGTTTACGATCAGTACTTTATCGTTGAAAGAGTGTCCTACTTCTCCGAGTATCGGCGTTTCGGTGATGCGTTCGATATCGTTGCGGGTGTTTACCTTATCGTTGAGTACTTCTTTGATGAATACCACGAGTGCGGGTATGGCAAGACCGATAGCAATAGCAAGCAGTTGAATGAGGCGGCGCTCGGGTTTTACGGGCGTTACGGGGAGGGACGCCTTTTCAATTACTTTGGAATTTGAAATAGTGGAAGCGCGTGAGATGGCGGCTTCTTCACGTTTGCCCTGCAACGTTTTCACGAGGTCGAGCTTTACATCCACCTGGCGTTTCAGTTCCACATACTCCTTTACTTTAAAGGGAAGTTTATTCACTGCGCTGCGGCTGAGTTCGGCGCGGTTGCGCAGAGCGTTCACCTCGAGTGTGAAAGATCGTTTGATGTTGGTCACATTCTCCAGCAGGCTTTCCCTGAGTTTTTCAATGCCGCCTTCGAGTTCTTTAATGCGGGGGTTTTCGACCGGAACGTTTCCGTCGAGCAGGCGTTGACGTTCGATCTGCAGATCATTGTAACTGCTCACCAGACGGTTGAGCGTGATATCGTCGAGGCCGAGAGAGGATGGCACCACCACGCGGCTGAATCTGTTCTTTTTATCACCCAGGTAATCTTCGATCAATCTTGCAACGGACAGTTGCATGTCTTTTGCATCAGCGTCTTTATCCGCGTCTGTGATTTTTGAAAAGAACGCGTTGGATTGGATGTCCACATCCACAAGCTCTTCTTTCTGCTGGTATTCGAGCAGGCGTTGTTGTGCGCTGTCGAGTTCGCCGTTGAGGATAGCCAGTCGCGTATCGATAAACCCGAGCATCTGATCCGTGGAGTAGTTATTTTGCTCGATGGTCATCGAATCGTATTCCGACATCAGCGTATTCACTACGTCGGCAGCCATCAGGGGACTGGTGCTTTGCAGGCTTACGCCAAGTATACCTGTTCCGGCAATAGTTGGTTGTACTTTCAGATCGTTGATCAGTTCGGCGGCCACTGTCATGGCAGGTTTCCAGGTAGCAGTGTATTCAGGTCCTACTTCGGGATCAAAAAGTCTGACCATCCGGAACATACCGAATGAATTTTTAAAGACTTCGCCGAACTGCAGGTCTTTTTCATTGTTAAACCGGAAGCGGTCTTTTGACAGGAAGCGGATAGTGAACGTAAAGCTATGGGCGGAGTCGGCTATCTGAAGCGCTTCGATTCTGAATGGCGATTGTTTGTAGATATTCAGGTCTTTGATGCGGCCCTGTGCTTTGTAAGAAAAAGAAAGGTCGAGTTTATTGACCACACGTGTCATCAGCGGTACTGAACGCAGTATCTGAATTTCATTCTGCAGGTTCTGGCTTCTGCTGGAATTTCCATAGAGGATGTCTTCGGCGCGGTCTCCGCTCGAACCTGATTTGCGTTCGTTGTTGATGATCATTGTTCCCGAAGCGCTGTAGATACGGGTGGCATAACGCAGGTAAACGTAAGCGCCCAGTAATGCAACGGCTACGGAGAAAATAAATACAGGTATGAGCCTGGCGTATTTAAAGAAAATATCTTTTACGCTCAGGTTCGCTAGATCACTTCTTGTTTTGCCTATCTGCTGGTCGTCCATGTAAGTTGGTTAGTTAATGCGTAAAATTATCGGCTGAGGATCACGTAGATGGTTGCAGCTACGGATGCCAGTGAAACAGCAAGGCTTATACGCTGAAAAGTAGCGGTCTGATCTTGTTGTTTCTGTTTACGTTTAGAAGGTTCAACGATCACCACATCATTCTGCATGAGGTGATAATAAGGCGAGGCGTACAGGTCGGGAGAAGTGAGATCTACCATCCCTACTTCACGTTTTCCGTTCACTTCGCGTTGTATGCGAATGGTTTCTTTTTTACCGAATTCGGTCATACCACCTGCGAGTGCAATGGCTTCGAGGATGGTTACTTTTTCTCCGGGAATGCTGTAGGAATTCTGTGCATTCACTTCGCCGAGTACGGATACGCGGTAGCCCGAGAAACGAATAATCACCACCGGGTTTTTGAGCAGCTCCACAGGCTCTACGAGTTTCTTGCGGATCTGTTCTGCCAGTTCCTGTTTGGTCAGTCCTTCTGCATGAAAGGTTCCGAGTTTGGGATACTGAATATTGCCGTAGGCATCAACGAGAAAACCTCCGAGTGTAGACACGGAAGTACCGGAAGCGACAGGCAGGTTGTAATTCTGATCAACGGTAGGATCGGTGGCGTCGCTGTAAACCTGTATGGAAAGCAGGTCATTTTTCTGAATACGGATTTCAGGAAATTTCACTTCGCCGAGACCCGTGGTATCTTTTACCTGATCCAGGTAATTAGGTACTCTCTTTTGCGTACTGCAGGAAAAAAGAGCGATGGAAAACGCAAACAGTACAAGAAGTCTTGGAATTTTCATTATCCAGTAAAGAATTTAATAGTTTTCCGGCTAGGCCGAAGTTAGTTTAGTTCTTTCAATATGGGCGATCAAAATGTAGCCGAGACTATCGATCGCCACTTTGGCAATTTTGCGGTTGACCCGGAGTATTTTGCCTTCCTGGTCCATCAACACACCACCGGTTACTTTAACCCGCTGATCGGGTGAAAGGTCCATGGGAATGATCTCTACATTTTCGTATTCATCGAGGAAGCGGCGGATCGCCTGGATTTCTTTCTCGCGGATCACAGCGGGCTTGCCATCCCAGTAAACAAAATTGAGTACACCGGGCGTCATACGCACTGCCGTACGATCGGCATCTTCCACCTTTACAAAAACATAGGATTTGAAAAGCGGTTCCTCTACTAATTTGAGGCGGTCGCTCCACTTGCGGCGGATCTTGTTGAGCGGGCAATAGCTCTCGATTCCTTTCTCAGCTAAAAGGCGATCGACTTTTTTTTCCCATCGCGGGCGACTATATACTGCCAACCATTTTTTTGACATCGCTGTTGCTTTGCATGGCTCCGCCCTCTCAGTCACATGTGTTTTTCTTTTTTTGACCAAGTTGGCAACTGCACACAGCACCCCTTAAATTAAGCGTATACTGTATTTCAGGTGTGCAAATATAACGGGAAGCTTGGGACTGGAAAAACAATAAAATAGGCAGATAACGAGCGGTTTACCCTTTCTGGCCGGGCGAAGGTAAAACGTTGATAACCGTTTCGCCGGTGAGCTGGTATTTCTCGCCGGATTCGGGGCAGGAAGCTTCTCCCTTGTCGTTGAATTCCAACGTAATACCAGCTTTGCTCACCCAGCCGGTTCTTTTTCCGGGGTTGCCGGTGATCAGGGCAAAGGGCGGCACCGTCCTGGTCACTACTGCTCCGGCGCCGATCAGGGCATATTCCCCTATCTCGATTCCGCACAAAATAGTGGCATTGGCGCCGATAGTAGCGCCCCGGCAAACAAGCGTTGGCCGGAACTCCGTCTTCCGCTCAATGAAACTGCGCGGGTTGACCACATTGGTAAAAACCATGGAAGGTCCGAGAAAAACATCGTCTTCCAGCGTTACACCCTGGTACACGGACACGTTGTTCTGGATTTTTACGCCGTTGCCGATTTTCACCTTACGGTCGATGAAAACATTCTGGCCGATAATACAATTTTCACCGACCTCCGAAGAAGGCATGATATGGGTGAAATGCCACACTTTCGACCCGGTGCCAATGCTGGCTCCTGCGTCGATAACTGCCGAAGAATGAACAAAGTAAGAAGTGTCCTGCATAATGCCGCACGAATTCAAATGAATCGTTTCAGAAAGTCAAATCTACTTTATTTATTACTTACATTTAAAGCAAAAAGACGATTGAACCAACGATTCTACTCCCTCGACGTATTCCGCGGCGCCACTGTCTGCCTCATGATACTGGTAAACAATCCCGGTAGCTGGTCGCACATGTATGCGCCGCTGAAACATGCGGCCTGGCACGGGCTCACCCCTACCGACCTGGTGTTTCCGTTTTTTCTTTTTGCCGTAGGCAATGCCATGGCCTTTGTATTACCTCGTCTCGAAGCGGCCGGCCCGGCCGTATTCTGGAAGAAAGTATTGAAAAGAGCAGTGATCATTTTCGCCATCGGTCTTTTCCTCAACTGGCTGCCTTTTGTAAAATGGAGCGAGGGGGAATTGGTGTTCCGTCCATGGGTAGATCCGAATAATCCGGCAAGCGGCGTGCGCATTTTTGGTGTGCTGCAACGCATCGCCGTTTGTTACCTGCTGGCTGCAGTCATTGTTTATTATGGTAAACAACGCGGCGCATTTCTCGGTGGACTGATATTATTATTGATATACTGGGCTCTCTGTATCGCCGGCAATCCGGCCGATCCCTACAGCCTGAAAGGATGGTTTGGCACCAACATCGATATCAGCATACTCGGGCGCGCACATATATATAAAGGAGAAGGAATGCCTTTCGATCCGGAAGGCTTAGTAAGCACGATACCCGCAGTAGTGCAGGTGATCTTCGGCTACCTGGCCGGCGATTATATCCGCCGCAACAGCAAAACCAGCACGCCCGAACTCGCGGCATTTGAACGTGAACAAAGCGGACAACCAAAAGGGCTTTACCCGATGCTCACGGGATTATTTGTGATCAGCGTAGGGTTGCTGGTGACAGGTTTTTGCTGGGATACCGTGTTTCCCATCAACAAAAAAATATGGACAAGCTCCTATACCATTTATACAACCGGCCTGGCATTGCTGACACTGGCCACCATGATTTATCTTATCGAGATAAAAAAATGGCGTGGCGGACTGACGCGATTCTTTGATGTGTTTGGAAAAAATGCCCTGTTCGTATTTGCCCTGAGTGCCTTTCTGCCGAAGACACTTTCCTTGATCAGGCTTGGCGATGGCGTGAACCCGTGGAATTGGTTGTACAAAAAAGTATTACAATACATACCGGGTGCACCGGAAAACGGATCGCTGGCTTATGCACTTTGTGTGATACTGCTGATGTGGGCGATTTGCTACTGGATGGACCGCAAAAAGATCTATGTAAAAGTGTGAGGCGATCAGCTATTAAAAAAGAAATCCGAGACACAAGTCCGGATTTCCTGAAGACTGGCGGGTTTTTGTATAACGCCTACAATACCTTTTATAGTAGCTAGACTATTAATATCATGATGCCCCGAAACGAGTATAATCGGGGTCGCAAAAAGGGGAATTTTAGCATACATTTCCCCAATCATATGCGAAGCCCGCTCTCGTCCAACAGCATTATCCATCAGGATAAGATCGGGGCGGAACAGCGATAACTCAGGGATGTCTAGTGACGACGCGGTTAAAAGATCATAATCTTTTCTAAAAATGTGCGTAGCAATCTCCAGGAAATCACTATCGTCATCAATAATGTAGAGCTTTTTCATCATGCAGCAAAATTGTCTACTGGCAGTTGATTGTGATTTAGCCAGAAGTTGCAGATGCTCTGGAGCGTCTCCGTAAGCGGTGTAAGTCCCATTGGCTTAACGAGATAGGCGTTGGCCCCTCCGTCGAATGCTTTCATCATATCTTTCTGATTCTCAGACGACGAAAACATTACGACAGGTATATAACGTGTCGCTTTGTTGGAGCGTATCTTGGCCAGCAGATCAAGGCCGTTGTAATCGGGAAGATTGATATCCAGGAGAATTAATCGCGGCAGCGGCTTTGCAGCGCCCACTCCTTCGATAAATTCCAGGGTGTTCTTCCCATCCATTAATACATTGAAGCTCAGGTCCGTACTGATCTTGCTTACGGCCCGTTTTACAAATTGGATGTAATCCTCATTGTCCTCGATGTAAAGGATGTCGGTAGCTTTCATGTTCAATCCTTTTCGAATAATAGATAAAATATTGTGCCAGTACCGGGTTCGCTTTCGTACCAAATCCGGGCATTGTGCTTTTCCATGATTCTTTTGACAATGGCCAGCCCCACTCCGGACCCCTCGTATTCCTTCACATTGTCCATCCGTTTGAATAATTCGAAGATATGTCCTCCGTAATTCATGTCGATCCCCACACCGTTGTCGCGTATGCTGTAGATCACCTGTGTTTCTTCTTCTCTGCCTTCAACCGTCACCTTGGGCGGTGTGGAGCGGGAGGAATATTTTATGGCGTTACTGAGCAGATTGGTGAACACCTGCGTCAGCATCACGCGGTCGCCGAGTATGGTGGGTGTGCCATTGATGGTTAAATCGAGGTTATCGACCTTATAAGCGGCGACAAGTTCGGAAGTAATCTCCCTGATCACCGGCTCCATTTCGATATGCTGCTTTTGCAACATCGTTCTGCTCACGCGCGAATATTCCAGCACCTCGCGGATCAGCGTATTCATTTTATCGGCGCTTATAATAATCCGGTTGAGAAAATGTTTGTTCTGATCGTCCAGTTGCGTATTGTCCTCCAGCATGATCTCTGCGTAGTTCTTGATCGAAGCGATCGGTGTTTTGAGATCATGGGAAATGGTAAAACTGAACGTATCCAGCTCATCGTAGGCCTCTTTTAGTTTTTCATTCAGTTTGCGTATTTCATTTGCCTTGAGGTTGATGAAATGCACGAGGTCTTCGCGGAATTTGAAAACGGCGTTCAATTCTGCTTTACTCCATTTCTCCGATGTGCCCTCCACTTGTTGTGACCACACTTCGAATGAGCGGCGCGGGGAGAGAACCAGCGCGCCGGACTCGTCCGTTGCGAGAGGCTTCTCGGGGTTACCGGCCCATTTCACCGTGGTGATAATTTCGGGTTTGAAGAAAAGAATGTATTCACCCAATTCTTTTGAAATGGCACAGGCCAGCAGACCACTTCCTTTATCGCGAAAAGCGTCTGCAGGGGAATATAAAGCGGTAAGATGATTGGTATGATAGAGGTTGCGCTTGTTACCGGATTGCAGCCATTCAACGACTCCCTGGATCTGTTCTACCGAAGGCGCATCGCCCACCCGGTAAATTTTCCCTTCAAAAATCAAGGCGGCACTGGTAGCATTGGTAATATGCAACAGGAAATTTTTCTGATTGATTACTGCATCTACAAGGCTCCAGTCTTTCTGCATGCGACGGATAATGTCATCGGAGGCGTTGCGGAAAGCCTGGCTCTCTTCGCGGTCTTCCTGCCCTTCGCGGTATTGAATGGAAGACGAAAGAACCTGACCGATCAGCTTCGCGTGCTGGCGCGCTTTATAATCGATGAAGCGTGGTGTATAATTATGACAGGCAATCAACCCCCACAATTCATCATTCGCTATCAACGATACGCTGAAGCTCGCCTGCACGCCCATATTTTTGAGGTACTGGATATGAATAGTCGATACGGCGCGGATGGTGGAATGTGTAAGATCGAGCGGTTTATCTTTTTCATCCGGCATGGTGATAATACCGGAAGGTTCGGCATCCACATCGGCAATGATGCGGGTGAGATTGATCTTGTAAAGTTCACGCGCCTGCCGGGGAATATCTGAAGCCGGATAGTGCAATCCCATAAAAGGCTCGAGTCCTTCGGCGTGTTCTTCGGCTACCACTTCGCCGTGGCCGTCTTCCCAGAACTTGTAGATCATCACGCGGTCATAACGGATGAGTTCTTTGATCTGGCGCGCCGCGCGCTGCAGTGTTTCCTGCAGGGTACCGCCTTCCAATATCTGTGTAAGGGAAGAACCGACCAGTTGTTGCAGTTGTGCATCCACATCCGGAGAAGTGGGTTCAAATTCCAGTACGATAAACCGGTCACTGGTATGCAGGATCAGGTGAAACAATTGTCCGTTCAGTTGCAGCTTGATCGGGTTGAGATTGTCGAGCCCCTGTGTAAGGCCGAAGCGGATCACCTGTGCGTATGTCTGATCGGGGTTGTCTTTGTATAAGGTATCAAAAAAATAAGAAAGCGTATGTCCCAGCAGCGGCGCCGCATCGAGCCCGGTGAACTCTTTACAGTTTTCACTGATATAAGTTATTTCAAAAGAAATGCGGTCGGCTGCGATCAGCAAGCCATGCGCCTGCACTTTGCCAAGTATGTGGATAGGTTCCTTATCGCAGTTTGTCAAATTGACAACAGGGTAACTCATGCGGCGCTTTTACATTTTTAGAACGCGAAAATTACTTAAAATACGGGTAGGTACACGTAAAATAGCTCAGGAGTATTCCACATTCATCCATACCCGGAACTGTTTAAATACGTCATCGGCCATCTCAACGGTTTCTTCTTCGTGTGGCGTATTGGAAAATTTATCGAGTTGTGCGAGAAAAAACTTCCACCGGGATCCGGCTTCGGGGCCGTACCCGTAAAAGAAGCGGAAGCCGTCTTTTTCCTCGCGGCCCAGGTTGCCGGCGATGGTTTTACAAATGATCTTTCCGCCCAGCGTTGAGCCTTCCATTACATACAACGCACCAAACGCCTGCGCATTGGTGGTGATCACCGGTGCGGCAAAAGCGGAAGGTGGCGGAGTATCATCGAGGCCCAGGGCTTTCAGGTCGTCCAGGATCCAGCTTGTTTTTCTTCGTTCATGATAATCAGGAAGCGCATCAGGATAAAGATGTTGTTGAATACCTTTTTCGAGTGGATGATAAAAACTATAAAATGTACGGAGCAATTTGCCGTAAGACTCTGCGTCACGTGCATTATTGATCAGCGGCATCATCGCTTTTTCCAGTTCCTGGTGCGCTTCCTGCGTCGTCTCCCTCAATTGTTCCAATATCATAAACGGTTCATTATTAATGATTCAAATCGAATAACAAAAGTAGCCGATTAACCTATACCAATAAAAATGCCGGAGCTGATATGAATTCTTAAGAGAATCTAAAATGTATCATCCATCCATTTTTACAATGGCCGGCATGAAAGAACCCACCACGTCAACAAGATCCGTTTGCGCCGCCATTACGTCGTGAATATTTTTGTAGGCCATCGGTGCTTCATCGGGTGCGCCGCCGAGCAGTTGCACATTGGCTTTATCGAGCGCTTCGCGGAGGTTTTTCATATTGAATGCGGCAGCAGCTCTTCCGCGGCTCAACCGCCGTCCGGCGCCGTGTGAGGCAGAGAACAATGCATCTTCGCTTCCTTTTCCTTTTACAATAAACCCTTCCGTGGCCATCGAACCGGGAATAATACCCAACACGCCTTTACCTGCCGGTGTTGCGCCTTTACGGTGCACGACCACATCACGTCCTTTCCATTTTTCTTTCCAGGCAAAATTGTGATGGTTGTTGATATTGACAACCGGGTTGCGCCCGATCGCTTTTACAATGCGATTGTGGATTACTTCGTGACAAGCACGCGCATAATCACCTGCAAGATTCATGGCATTCCAGTAATCGACACCGTCTTCGTCCTGCAACGAGAGCCATGCCAGGTGGCGCACCTGTGAAGGCAGGCGACACTTATCCATTGCCACACGTGTGTAATACTCGGCAATGCGTGCGCCCAGCGCCCGCGACCCTGAATGAGAAAGCAGACCGATGTATTGCCCGGGCGCAAGACCGACGCTTTCATCACGGTCGTCTATATCAACCACGCCCCATTCGGCGAAATGATTGCCACTACCGGAAGATCCTAATTGTTTCCACGCTTTCCCATGAATGGAACGAAGCAATTCTGTCTGATCAAAACGCGGATCGTCCATGATATAATGATCGGCCGGTCTGTCGAATTGCGCGCCGCTGCCGAATAAAGTAGCTTCATCGAGCATGGCCGCCCATCGTCCGCGACGGCGCTGCAGTTCTTCGGGCCTGATATCGAAAATACTCAGGCTCATGCGGCAGCCGATGTCAACACCCACGGCATAAGGAATCACCACGTTTTCTGTAGCGAGTACGCCGCCGATGGGCAACCCGAAACCATTGTGCGCATCGGGCATGAGTGCACCGGCCACGGCAACGGGCAAACGCGTAGCCTGGTACATCTGGTGCATTGCATCTTCACCGATAAAATTTCTTCCCCATACGGAAAAGTCAAGGGCCGCTGCACGCAATGTGGGCGTTTCAATGATTTCTTCCACGGGTGGTACCAATTTAAAAGCAACCGGTGACCACACTTCATCGTTGAGAAAACTCTCCGGCCTATGCAATAATTGTTTGAGCAGTGTCAACGCCGCTGCTTCAGTTGAATGTTTCAATTGTTTCACTGCTATCTGCAGTGTCAGGCTCAACGCCGGACCGTCGGTATAACCGATCGATCGCAACTGTTTACCTGTAATTTTTGTCTTTGCCATTTTTGTTTTTTGGAAAAAGACCTGAAACCTTTATGGTTTCAGGTCTTAGGTTTTACCGGGCACGAAGATCTTCCTCAACTGATCGAGCAATTCTCCGTTTCCGTTTACGCTCAGGTGGCTGATTTTTTCTGCGATCTTTTCCACGTATTCCATTTCTTTCAGTTTCCAGAGCATTTGATTGTCTTCCATCAATCTTGCGGTGTTAAGCAGCGATCTTGTTGAAGCTGTTTCCTCCCGGCGCATGATGGATTGTGCCTGTGATTTTTTTTCCGCCATCAACACCTGGTTGAGAATGTCACGCATTTCACCAGGCAGAATGATATCGCGGATACCGAAATCGGCCACGTTAACACCAAGATCTTTGGCTACCAACTGTACCTGTTTCAGTACGTCGACAGATAAGTCTTCCTTGTTTTCCAGCAATTCATCGAGGGAAAAACCTCCGACGAACTGCCGAAGTGCCAACTGAAAAGCTGCATACAATTGTTTATCGTATTCGCGGTTATTCAGCATCGCTTTTTCCACGTCGATGATCTGGTAACGGCCCGAAGCGCTGATCCGCAGGGTGGCTTTGTCTTTGGTCAAAATTTCCTGCCCGTTCATCTCCAGCACCTGCTGACGCATATCGGCTTTGATTACCTGTATGGAAATATTATTTTTCCACCAATAGTAAGTGCCGCTGTCGAGTACGCCGTTGTATCGTCCGCCGGTAAACAGCAAACCTTTCTCGTGTCCGTCAACGGTTATGGTCCGTACGAAAGGAGTAACGAGCGGGTGTTGCAATAAGGCGGTATCGAACTGTTCATTGATATTTACCGAAGCGATGTCTGCAAAAACAAAACGGTATTCGTTTACATTTTTCCAGAATACATAGCGTCCGGCGGGCATCACGGCTTTCAGCAAGCCCTGTTCGAATCGCATGGCGATCTGTCCGTCTTTTACATCGATGATATCAACGGCATTCATAAAATCCCGGTCCTGCATTAAAATCTGCAAGGGAGTGTTGAGGCGGAAATCGCTGGTGATATCAACGATGGTTGCCTGATCTTTCCAGCCGAGCCAGTATTTGCCGGCGCCCAGCATCCGCTGGAATTCGCCATTGCGGAATACAAAAGCCCGCTGCCATTTGTTAACAATGATCTGTTTCATTATTCATTTTTTAGTTGTGTTGTTAAATAAAAAAGCAAACAGGGTTGCCCTGACATCGATGCGGAGCCGGATAAGTTTTCCGTTGAGTTGCAGCGGCAGAAAATCCGGTGGTATGGAAAGGGATATCCTGGTGATGCAATGCCCGGTGTTGTCATCAGACTGCTGGCAGCGCTGGCATTGCCTGGCAGAAAAAATCCGCCGGGCAGGCAGTGCTGTTTGCTTTTTTCATCCTTTGTTAAAGGAGAGATGAGCTCCTTTCATTTCAAGCATCATGAATGCTTTGCGTTGCCATTACGCTAATCCGCCTGAGCGGATACGGGATTCGAACCCGCATTGAATGGTGACGGTTTACCGCCATCGTCCGGCATTAGTAGCATACAAGTGGTTACAACCGTTGCACTACCGTGTGGGAAAACACTATCCTGAACTTTTTTATAACTAGTTACTGTACCATTTTGTCTGCGCAGCTTGAGCTTGCGAAGGCATAAGGTTTTGTTTGAAAATTAAATCCCATGCCGCGCAGGTAACCGGTAGCGTCACTTAATGCGACGTTACTTTTAAAAACGGCTTGCGTGTTAATATCCACGTGAATCTCCGGCATCACATTGTGTTGCAAAAACAAGGGCGACAGGTTGCAGGCGGTGGTGATACTTCTGTGCACTTCCTCCAGCATACGTTCACGAAGCGAAAGTTTGCGGATTACCCGTTGGGGTTGCACAAACATGAAAGCGCCGTTTCCTTTACGGTAAAACACGATCACCGTAGCAAAATCGATCGCTTGTCCTTTTACCTGACTGTCTGTGCCGATAAACACATCGATCTGGTGACCCGCATTGCGTTCACGTGTCATCACCATATGTACTTCTTCTTCAATGGGCCGTCTCAGCCTTTCACCGCTGAGCCGTCTCCAGGGTGGTTGTTGCTCTTGCATGGTTTAAAAATTTGGTGGTACCCCGGGGAATCGAACCCCGATTGCCGGATTTTCAGTCCGGTGCTTACCCATTCAGCCAAAGCACCAAAGTGAATCAGGAAAACAGCCCCGTTGCCGCTAACGGGGACTGTATAAATCCTCCTTTATAATAAAATCAATCCCGTAACAGGAACTCAGCCGGGTGGATCACCCGCTCATTTCTTTCCGGCTCCACATTCTTTTCCTTGTTACGTTCTTTGCGCCGCCCGATCCATTCGATCAGCAAATGCAGTGTCAATACGACTAATAAAAATTTCATCACTTACCATCCTTGTCATTAAGTGGCATAAAAAAAAGCCCGGTCATTTCAGCGACCGGGCTTTTTTTGTGACAGACATGGTTAATGTCTATGCATAAAGATCCTGTCGCTCGTGAAATGGGGTTGAAAAAAAGGGCATATGATTCCCTTTCAGTGAATGACGTTCACTGTTCCATTTCGCTGGTATGTTCCGGCTCAATGCCGTTGATTGGTTAATATGTTTTTGCGTTTTGCTTTTTATTACTATCATCATTTGTTACTAATAAAAAAGCCCCGCGATAGTGCGGGGCCGTTTATATCAAGAAGGTTAAATCACTTTCAATAATTGTACAGCGTACCCGCAACACCCAACTTTCCACAGGGAAAGCTGCTCTGCTTTAGTTCGATATGTGTTGCTATGAAACGCATGTTGTTAAAAATTTTGCACTGCAAAGATGAAGCTATTTTTTTGTTGCTGCCAAATTTTATAAAAACTTTTTTGAAAAAAAATTTATCATGATTTTGAAACAGCTTAAAATTTGTTTGTGATAAAATGTATTCACATCGACGCCGGAAAATAGCGCAGCCCCCCAAACGCAGTTACTGAAACTGCCGGGAGCTTTAATATTTTCGTTGGACCTGATACGTCGCTAAACCTGCAATGATCATTGATTTTTTTATACAGCGCTTATGTTGATTCATGCATATACACCACAATGGCAGATGGATTTTGAACGGTTGAAACAAGTATTGCAAAAGGCGTTTGTAGAGTTTTCTGTTGTTATCGAACATGTAGGAAGCACGGCTGTTCCGGGTAGCTGCAAAACCAATAATTGACATTGACATCGTTTATCGCGTTGAAACTTCCTTTGAAGAAATAAAGAACGGTTTAGCCCAACTGGGCTATTATCATAACGGCGATCAGGGCATTACAGGAAGAGAAGTATTCAAACGTTTGCCGGATATGGTTGCGCATGAAACACTGGATTCATTCTACATCATTTGATGTATGTCGTGAAGACGGTATAGAATTGCACCGGCATCCCTTATTCCGCGATTACCTGCGGAAGGACACGGAAAGCAGGAAACAGTATGAAGCGATTAAGAGCGCTGCAGCAATACAGGCTCACCAGGACAAGACTGCCTGTGCCGAAATCAAAGAAGAAATGGCAAGTTGTTTCATAGATGATGTTATCGATAAGGAGCTTAAAGAACGAGACATTTGAGTTTAGTACCATGACCTGCCTATTGACTTCTTATTTTACTATCGCCGATCCGGGCTGTACTGTTTTTAAAGCTCATCCTCCGGCATACGGCTGTCACCCTTGCAGACATTCACTTCTATAAAATATTGTTCCCGGTACCGGTTTGTTGCATGTGCTGATGTATCGGCGGTTTCGTCTCGCCGTGTCAGACCTTCGTTTTTTGTGCGCATGATAAGTACACCTCTGTGTCGCTGCTTTTTTTATTTTGTCGGTTACCTCTCCCGGGACGTGAAACCCCGTTAATATCTCTTTTTTCCGCTCCCTGGATGCCTGCATACCAACACCAGCCCGTTTGTTAACGATTATATAAAAGAAAAATGCTGCTTCATTCATTTATGTATCCGCATCATTACCTGCATCTTTTCATCAAACACCTTTATGATGAAGACCCTATTTACTTTACCAGCATTTCTATTCTTGTTCAGTATGGCAGCCATATCAACAAATGACATAAGCCACACTCAACAGTCATCCGGTAGTGAAACATTGGCGGACAGCACCGAATGGAAACTGGTTGCACTCCGCAACGCAGACCAGTTGGACACCCTTGGTTCTACCCGGGCCTTTATCCGTTTCGATGCCGGCAATGGCCGTGTTGGCGGCAACGGAGGATGTAATTCATTCGGCGGATCGCTTACCGTAGCAGATAACACCATTCATATCGATCGAATATTCTCGACAAAAATGTATTGCGCCGATATACAGCGTCATGAGGATCAGTTTTTTCGCCTGCTCGAACAAGCTGATCGCTGGAAACTGGATGAATCACAACTTAAACTATCAAAAGGCGACACCGTTTTGCTCGTCTTTCATAAAAAATAATCACCGGTGGCTGCTGTTAACCGCTTCACAGCATGCTTCGTTTAATTTTTCATTGGACGGTTCCCTTACTAAGGCAAACCGCGCGTTTGTGTAAACTTCAGAGCGTTTCGTGTTGACTATTGACAGCGTGTGTTTCAAGTCACCGGCCCTGGGCCGGTGGCTTTTTTGTTTATCTGCGAAACGGCTGAGTTGATATGATTTTCAAAATGCGACAATGCAAACATCGGATAATGCAGACCTGGAGACAATAGGAAAATACTATTACATTATGTGTTTTTTCTCATGGAAACAGCCTGTTCATGCTTGTAATATTGCCTGAAACATTCAACCAATGAACAGCGCATTTTCTACAAGCAATGAAGGCAACCAGTTTATATCTCCGGGCAGCAGGCAGTGGCAACAGGCAGGTAATGCCAGGTCTTTACTGCGTTATAATAACAATCAGGTACAAATACACATCTCAGAGTTTGAGCGGCAGTTTCATCTTAAAAAAACGATCCGGATATACGAGCGTCTGGGCAAACCCGGTTATTTCCAACCCGTCGCGAGTCTCAGAGAGGAGGAAGTGGCAGAAGCCTGGAGGTTATTGTCAGAATTGCTGCTGGCTAATGGAATTATGCTCGCTGTCTGTAACCAGGCTATTACTATCCGTGAACTTTACCGCTTCGCTACGGAAGAATTGTTCGGGATGGAAATTCAGGACATAGACAGCGAGGGGGTCATTCATTATTTTGTATACGATGATTTTCATCCGGACCATGCACAAAACAATGTGACACTTGTCCTGAATCATTGTCTTTATCAAATATTCCGCAAAGACCCGATGGAATGGGTAAACTCTTTCCGAAAGCAAAATCTTTATCTGAATGGCTATGAAGATTTAAACATCGATGAAATGGTCCTACTGATCAATGGCTTCAAGGAAAGGGTCAGCAGGTTTGAGCAGGTAGAGTTTACTGATATCACCAGCAACACCGATGGACGTACGGGGATAGTAAAAGGTATGTTCAGGTTAAAAATAAGAATGGACCACGCAGCATATTGTCTGGCCGGAAGATGGACCATACAGCTTGAGCGCAATCTGAATAATAAATGGAAAATACATGCGGTTGAAATTCCCGGGATTGATTTTTAAAAAAGATCCCGGGATGCGCTCAACTCAATCAAACAACCTGCCCTGCTCACCGGGTCTTCTGAAACTGGTCGTGTCCAGCATAAAACGATCTTTATTCAATCCGTATAGTTTGCCGTATTTCTGGTATTGTTGCGCGATCATCGCAGCAACGGCTCCTTCACCACGCATCCGCACTCCCCAGCGGCTGTCGTTGACTTTTCCGTCATGGCTTTGCTCGATCAGGTGCCACACCTTATCCGCCCTGTCCGGAAAATTTTTATATAACCAATCGTGAAACAACAATTTGATCGCACCATTCAGCCGGATAAATGTATACGCTGTAAACGTAGCGCCGGCATCGGCCGCCGATTTCATGATCCGTTGCATTTCATGATCGTTGAGCCCTGGAATCATCGGTCCCAGCATCACGCCCATTTTTACACCGGCGTTACTGAGTTCTTCAATTACACGGAGTCGCTGAACGGCCGTAGTCGTACGCGGCTCCATCACCCGGCGTACTTCTTCGTTGAATGAAGTGATGGATACCATCGCCCGCACCAGGTTGCGCGAGGCGAGACGACTCAGCACATCTTTGTCGCGCGTGATCCATGCGTTTTTGGTGAGAATGCCCACGGGTTGATTGAATTCGTCACAAACCTCGAGCAGGCTCCGCGTCAACCGGTATTTTTGTTCGGCCGGCTGATAACAATCCGTATTGCCACTCAACATGATCGGCATACATTCCCAGGACTTGTGCATCAGTTGAGCACGCAGCAATTTTGGCGCATTTTTTTTCACCAGAATCTTTCGTTCAAAATCGAGCCCGGCGCTATATCCCCAGTATTCATGCGCATTGCGGGCATAACAATAAATACAACCGTGTTCGCAACCTGCATAGGGATTCATGCTGTAAGCCATCCCTACATCGGGACTGTCCACTTTATTCACTAATGTACGCGCCTCCTGTTCGATGTACTGTGTAGGCGAATTATCATCCGACCAGTCATCAATGCCTTCCACGTGCTCGCGGATATGCTCGTTTTTGAGAAAACGGTTGGGCGTATTGATCTGCGCACCACGTCCTTTCATGTAGGCTTCGTTATCCTGCGCTTTAATTTTATAATGATCCTGTTTGGGTTTGTCTTTCATTACTCCTCCTTTCCTTTCAGGTATCTTTTCAGGTAAACAATGTAGCCTGTGTGGCTTCGACAGGTTGCGAACGGAAGCTGAAATTGCCTATCACCTGGTAAGGCATGCCTTCTTCGATCCGTCGCAACCAGCAGAAAGAAGAGGCGATAAATTTTGCAGAAAAATCAAGCTGTTGAAACTCCAGCCATCCTTTTTCGTATTGCCAGGGCTTGAGTTTGCGTGCGATGGTTAAATGAGGTTCGAGAATAAAATGCGGCTTATTCTCTTTATCCGTTTTCATCATCCGTTGCGTTTCGGTGCGCAACTCTTTTACCAGTTCACGGAAAGCGTCTTTGGTGGAAACGTTTATATAGATCGTATGGGAAGGAAAACTTCCATAGTCACGCAACTCCATCAGGAAAGGCTGCTGCATACCGGCGATCCGTTCAAACTTTCTGCGCAGGCGATCTTCCTGCATGGCATGATGCCTGAATTTCACCAAAGTAAAATGCGGCCGTCCGCTGCGGGATGGCGCATGATCATAGGTATCGGCAAAATAATTCCGGATCTCTTTTACTTTTTCATCGATATCGGGCGGTGGCTGCAATACCAGCAGGTATTCATTCAACTGCATGCTGCCCGGCAGCATCACTGTAGTGTTTTTCATATGCGTTCTGTTAAAGTAGTTATGCCGGTTGAAGCCGGAATACCGCTACCTGCCGGTTGTTCTCGTATCCTTTCCGCCGACGCAGCAAAACCAGTTCCGTCAGATAAAAAGAGGCTTCAAACCGCTTTTGTGCATAATCGTTTACAACCTGTTCGTAAACGCCCTGCGGCAGCGAACCCGCCAGCGGCAGATGGGGTTGTTTGAAGAACCGCACCGGCGGACAGGCATTGCTTTGCACATAGATATCGATCGGTTGCAATCCGGCAGCAAGTTGCCGCAGCTCTTTACTTTCGTCGATACCGACACAAAGATGTTTGGGAGGGCAGGCGGCAAAACCATTCAGCATCAACCGGAAACTTTTGATATCGCCTGTTATACGCTGCAGCCAGCGGATCAGGGTATCTTCCATTTCATCATGCGCCCAGAAACCTGAAACGGTTAAAAATGGTTTTCCGGTACGCGGCTTTGGCTGTCCGTACCGATCGTAAAACAATTCTTTTTCCTTCTCCAGTTGTTCGCACACCGCATCATCCGGCGGCGCCACCAGGAAATATTCGTATAAACCCTCCGCTGTCTGGGATCGCATCACAGGGTGCGCAGAAGTCTCCATAAATCTGATCAATATTTTAGTAAATTTATACTAAATAATTTAGTTTTACAAAAAGCTTTTTCACCTTCTTTAATAATTTTTTTATGGTCGACTCATTTTATATGCCCGATTACCGCGGCTCCAAACAGTTCTCCCAACAGGATATCCGCACTGCCAATGCCACGGGTTTTGGTGCAGCCGCCGATGATTATATGGAAAGAGGTATCGACCTCAACGAGCAACTCATCATGAATAAACCTGCCACCTTCTTTTTCCGCATGCGTGGCGACGCGATGCTGGAGGCAGGCATTCATGATGGCGACGTACTGATCGTGGACCGCAGTCTTCCGGTGCAGAATGGCCGCATCATTATCGCTGCAGTGGAAGGCGAATTGCTCGTGCGCAGGTTCGAACAAACATTTAACCAACGCCGCCTCCTTCCCGAAAACAAAAAACACAAACCGGTTACCATAGATGAGTTCAGCAACTATGCCAGTTGGGGCGTTGTCACCTGCGTGATCCATGTAACCGATAGTTTATTGCAGGCCTATATGCAAAACCGCAAAACCAAATCCTATGATCGCGATCGTTGATTGTAATAGCTTCTACTGCTCCTGTGAACGCTTGTTTCGTCCACCGCTGCTGGAGCATCCCGTGGTCGTGCTCAGTAATAACGATGGCTGTATTGTGTCGCGCAGCGATGAAGCAAAAGCATTGGGCATTCCCATGGCCGGGCCTTACTTCGAATCGCGCGACCTTATGCAAAAGCATGATGTAGCGGTGTTTTCTTCCAACTATAATCTCTATGGTGATCTGAGTATGCGTGTAATGGATTCGCTCCGGCATGTGGCGGGTGAAGAAAACGTAGAAGTCTATTCCGTAGACGAAGCCTTTGTAAATCTTCCCGAGATGCCCATTGCATCCCTCGATGCAGCCGCACGTGAATTGCGTCACACGGTTGAACAATGGACCGGCATTTCCGTATCCGTTGGTGTGGCACCCACCAAAACGCTGGCAAAACTGGCAAACTACCTGGCCAAGAAAAACAAACAGGCTTCCGGTTGCGTAACGGTGCTGGCCACGGCAGCACAACAAAAAGAAGCTTTGCAGCAAACAAGACTGGAAAACATCTGGGGCGTGGGGCGTGCGTATGCACGCAAACTGTACGAGGTCGGTATCACCAATGGTTGGGAACTGATGCATCAACCCGAAGCCTGGATCAACCATCAGTTGGGCGGTGTAAACGGATTACGGCTGCTCCGCGAATTACGCGGCGAGCCGGCCATCGGACTAAAAGAAGAGCTGGTGCAGAAAAAGATGATTGCCACTACACGGATGTTTGGCTATCCCGTATCGGATCTTGTATCTATTAAAGAAGCATTGGCCACCTACACATCGAGGGCGGCGGAAAAACTGCGGCGGCAACACAGCGCCGCCGGGGAAATAGGCGTATTCATGGTGAAAAAAGACGAAGATCATTTAACCGATTTTTATCACGGTTCTACCTTGCGGCGCCAGATGCGGCTGCCCACCCCCACATCGGCTACGCAAATGCTGATCAAGCCCGCATTGGAAATGGCGGAAGAGCTTTTTGAGTGCGGACATTCCTATAAAAAAGCCGGTGTGCTGCTGAGCGGACTGGTGCCCGATACTTCGCGGCAGGGCAACCTGTTTGCGGAAGAAACTACCAACTGCACGCCGCGGCTCATGGAGATGATGGACAATATCAACTTCAGCCAACGCGATGATATTCTGAAGTTTGCGTCCAGCGGCACCCGGCGCGACTGGAAGATGAGGCAGGAAAAACGCAGTCCGCGTTATACGACACGCTGGGATGAGCTGTGCGAGGTGCGGTAAAAATTGACCGGGTAGGATTATGAAATACAATTTTCTGGCATTATCTTCGTTTCTCCTCAATTGCATCCCTTCCTCTGAATTTCCGCGAATTAATTTATTGGTTTTTTAAACGTACAGTATGAACAAGTTTATTACATGCCTCGCGGCGATGGTGCTATTGACTTTTGTACTCTCTTCCTGCGCGGCCACCAAACGCGACTGCCAGGGCGTAAAACACACCCGCCTGAAGAACGGCATTTATCTCTGATCTTATTCCGGTGCATCGGAACGCTTTTGCGAAAATCAGCGGACAAATTATTTTCCCGGTACATGCCGGGATTTTTTTATTTTACCACGATGAATACGTCCGCACCTCAACCGGAGCAACACGTTCTTTATGAACAACTGCTGAAACAGCCTGCTGATTTCAAAGTGACCTACCGGTTTTACGGTGAAGAAGAAGGTGGGCGCAAATCAATTCCCTTCCAGGGATATCGCTCTGATTTCTGGTATCCGCATGAAGAACATGCTGCTTCATATATCTTCATGATCTGGCCCGAATTTGAAGATGAAAAGGGAAACGTCATTCTGGAAAAAGACAAATCTGTTCCTGCTTCCGGTATTGCTAGAATGTGGATTCTGGTACCAGAAGGAAGAGGATATCACAGGGATAAAATAATCATCGGGCTTAAAAGATATTTTATGGAAGGCTCCAGGAAAGTAGCAGAATGCGAGGTTATCGAATTAATGGGATTGCAAACTAATCCTGTTGTCAGTAAATAAAATTTATGTTTGAAAGAATTGCTTTTACAATAGCCCTGATTGGAGGACTACTAACCTTCTCCGCCCACGCACAGTCAGACTTTCCTGCAAAATGGAAAGGACGTTGGAAAGGAAAGATCGCCTGGTACAAGACCGGTGCCGATACGGCCACGATGATCGATACACAACTCAAAATTTTCCCTACCGACAGCGCACATAAATGGACCTGGCAATTGATTTATGGAAATGCGGGACAGGATGATCGTCCTTATACACTCATTGCCAAAGACACTTCCAAAGGTCTGTGGACGATTGATGAAAACAATGGCATCGTATTGAGTCAATACTGGGTAGGTAATCGTTTCACCGGTATCTTCACCGTGCAGGGTACTACCATTTTAAATAATTATTACCTGGATAAAGATGAACTGGTTGTTGAGTTTTATGTGGTTGCACAACAATCTTCCTATACTTCAGGCAAGGGAACGACGGACATTCCTTTTGTTGATAGTTATCCGGTAAAGGCGATTCAGCGCGGACGATTGACGAGAGAGAGGCAGTAAGTTTATAGGTCTAAGGCGCAGGTTTCACGCAAAGTAACCCAAGGAGCAAAGGCGCTAAGAACCGGCTGTTTTATTCACGATTCACGATTGACCATTCACCTCTCAAAGCACCTTCGGCACCATCCCCCTGATCCCCATATCCACCACCGCTTCCTGCTTGCCGGGCTGCCATTTCCCATCCGGTATCCGGTCCTCCCATTCAAAACTTTTATTCACCGAAAGCGACACCTGCACTTTTACATCACTCGTTTCATTACCTGTAATCACCAGTTTGCCCGGAGCAAACGCCGCGGTGACCACACAGGATCCGGCGGGCACGGGTGATGTGGCAAATAAAGGATTCACAACAGTAGTGGCACCTGCGGGCGCTTCGCCGCTTGAACTGAGCGGGTAGTTCTGCCCCAGGACATTGATCACCGTTTCAAAGCCCCAATACCCCTGACGGCGGTTGCCATTTACCTGCAATTGTTGCTGCTTGATTTTATAACTGCTGATGTAAGTATTAAAACCAATGAACGAAGCCACCGTACCTCCGAATTCACCCTGTATGGGAATGCCGGAGATCACCGTGTCTACATAATATTTTATATCGTAGTTCTGGTAAGCAAGCGACAAACGCAGCCATTCATAACTGCCCGGAGCAACCTGGCTGAGCGGAAGTGAATAAAACTCCTGGTCCTGTCCCGCAAAAGCGGCTTTGGAAAAATCGATCGCATTGCTGCCTCCCACCGTCGTTTCCGGCGCCCGGTACAATACCGCACCGGCACCCAAAGCGGTCAACGGACCAGGAGCCAGCTCAAGGTAATGCGCACTCATGGCATTGAATTTCGGATGCTGCCCGGCATGGCCCGCCGGCATCGGCGAGGGCTGGCCTACGTTATTCAAACGGGCCTGTGTAGAATCAAAATGAAACATAAAAACCAGGCGCGGACCACTATTATTATTGGAAACATCTTTTGTACAGGAAAAAAGGGTGACGGCTGCACAAAGCAACAGCAGGCAGGCGAAACGGACAGTTGGCATATGGGGTTGTTTTGCTTTTAAACGTACCTGATCCGCAAAAATTGCGGGCTTATTTTGATATAAAAGCCCAGAACCCGGCCATTGGGTTTATTTTTGCCCAAATATATAGCTCGTATGATGTTGAAACGACCAGGTTTATTCGCAGGACTGATCGGCATAATATTAATCATGGCCGCCTGCTCACAGAATAATGTAACCGTTGATGACAGCCTCAAAAAATATTTCGATGAAAATAAAGTAACCGGCTGCTTCGGCCTCATGAACAATGGCACCGGTGAGTTCACCGTTTATAACCTGAAGCGTTACCGCGACAGTACCTACCTGCCCGCCTCCACGTTTAAGATCGTCAATTCGCTGATCGGATTGCAAACGGGTAAGATCTCCGGTGACAGCATGGTCATTCCCTGGGACGGCGTTACCCGCTCTGTGGCCGAATGGAACAAAGACCTCACCATGTACGATGCCTTCCGCGTATCAGCTGTTCCTTATTACCAGGAAGTAGCGCGCAGGATCGGTCAAAAAGATATGCAACGCTGGATGGATTCCCTGCACTATGGTGCCGGTAAAAAAGATACGCTGTTCCGCATCCATACCGCCATCGATACTTTCTGGCTCGACAACAGCCTGAAGGTAACGCCCGACGAACAACTCGGCCTCGTAAAGCGGCTCTATTTTAACCAGTTGCCTTTCTTTAAACTTTACCAGGAAAAAGTAAAACAGGCAATGCTCTTCGAGAACAATGCCAATTACCGCCTGGGTTATAAAACCGGATGGGGCTTCAACGAACAGGGGCATCCGATCGGCTGGGTAGTGGGTTGGGTAGAAGAAAATGAACATCCTTATTTCTTTGTGCTGAACGTAGAATCAACCGATCACAATTTCGATATGGCACCCGTGCGATTGAAAATGGTCAAAGACATCCTTAAACACCTCGGATTTTTCGAGGGGAAAATGTAATTTTTTTGGCGGGAAGTTTGCTTCATTTCGCCTGCGGCGAAATGAAATGTGAAAATATGTAAATGTGGAAATGTGTAAATTGTCTGGTATAAACCATTTCTCACATTTTCACATTCCGCCGGCGGCGGACACATTTATACCTTGACTTCTTAAACCCTATCACTTAATACCTACAACCTGTCGTATCAGTTTCAATACCCGCATTTCATCTGGCTGGCCGGTGGCCTGCTCATCCTCACATTGCTGTTTATATGGCTGCTGCTGTGGAAGAAACGCGTGCGTAGAAAAATCGGCGACCCGGAACTGGTGAAAGGACTGACAGCGGCTTATTCACGCCGGAAATTTTTCGTAAAATTCATCCTCGTGCTGCTTGCTTTCGCTACCGGCGTGGTGACTGTGATGAATCTCCGCAAACCCGGAGGTCCGGATGGTGTTACGCGTAAAGGCATCGACGTGGTGATAGCACTCGATGTCAGCCGCAGTATGCTGGCCACCGACCTGGCGCCCAACCGCCTCGAACGCGCCCGCCAGTTCATCAGCCGTCTGCTCACAAAAATTCCCGACGACCGCATCGGCCTCGTGGTTTTTGCGGGCAAAGCTTACCTGCAAATGCCCCTTACCGGCGATCACAATGCCGCTCAATTGTTTGTCTCCAGCGCCAGCCCCGATGGCATTCCGCTGCAGGGCACCGTTATCAGCGACGCCCTCAATATGAGCAACACCGCTTTCGGCGCCAGCGAATCAACTTATAAAGCTGTTGTACTCATCACCGATGGTGAAGACCACGACGAAGCCGCTTTGTCAACCGCAAAAGAACTGGCCTCCTACGGAATGATGATCAACACCGTGGGCATCGGTTCCCCCGAAGGAGCTTATGTTCCCGATCCCGCTACCGGCGAACCCAAACGCGACGAGACCGGCAACCCCGTCCTTTCCAAACTCAACGAAGCCGAATTGAAAGAAATTGCGGAGCTGACCAATGGCGTTTACGTAAGATTGGAAAACAGCGAAGAGGCCGTCAACACCATCACCCGGCAACTCAGCCAGATTGAAACCAAAGTAACCGGCGACGTTTCGCGCATGAATTATACCACCTACTACTGGTGTTTTGCCGGAGCCATGCTGCTCTTATTGCTGATCGAATCTTTCATTCCCGAAACAAAAAAAGTACTGGCATGAACAGGCACCTGCTATACATATTATTCCTTTTGTTGCCGGTAACTGCGTTTACACAAACCACCGACGTCAACAGAAGCCGGGAACTGACAGCCGAAGGAAATGAATTTTTCCGCCAGGGGCAATGGGATAAAGCTTCGCTGTCTTATGAGGAAGCGCTGCGCAACGATGCCAATAACTCCGTTGCCCGTTACAACCGCGCCAATGCACTTTTCCTGCTGAAACAACCCGATCAGGCCATTGCACTTTATGATGAGCTGATCGCCGGTGAAAAGGTGCAGAAAAATCACAAATCCCTCGCCTGGTACAATAAAGGTGTGATCCTCACCGGACAGCAAAAACTGGAAGAAAGCATCGAAGCCTACAAACAGGCATTACGCCTCGACCCCAACAGCAAAGAAGCCCGGGAAAACCTGCAAAAGGCACTGCTGGAACAAAAAAAGAAGAACCCGGAGAAACAAAAACAACAGGAGCAGGATCAAAAGAAAAAAGAACAGCAGGAACAACAACCCCAATCAAAAATGAACCAGCGCGAGGCCCAACGCCAGTTGGACCTTCTCCGCCAAAAGGAAAAACAAGTCCAGAACCGCGCCAACCAGCAGAAAAAACAAGGCGGAGGTAACAACCAGAAGGACTGGTAAGCCCCAAGTTTCTAATATCTTTGCGGTATGCAATATTATTGTGAATCGCTTACCCGCTACCAGCGGCTCCTGACCAAAGAAGTAAAAATCGGAGACCTGTTGCTGGGTAATAACCATCCCATCCGTCTGCAGACCATGACTACCACTGACACCATGGACACCATGGCTACGGTAGAACAAAGCATCCGTTGCATTGAAGCCGGTGCCGAACTGGTACGCATTACCGCTCCTTCCAAAAAAGAAGCAGAGAACCTGCTCGCTATAAAAAATGAACTGCGCCGCCGCGGTTACCATACGCCGCTGGTAGCTGACATTCATTTCACGCCCAACGCCGCCGAAATCGCCGCCCGCATCGTGGAAAAAGTGCGCGTGAACCCGGGCAACTATGTCGACAAAAAGAAATTTGAACTGATCGAATACACCGACGCGGATTATGCAGAAGAGATCGACCGCATCCGCGAACGTTTTACACCGCTCATCCGTATCTGCCGCGAACACGGCACGGCCATGCGCATCGGCACCAACCACGGTTCGCTCAGCGACCGCATCATGAGCCGCTATGGCGATACACCGGTTGGTATGGTGGAAAGTGCGATGGAATTCCTGCGCATCGCGCGCGACGAAAGCTACCACAACATTGTGCTGAGCATGAAAGCGAGCAATCCGCAGGTAATGGTACAGGCTTACCGGCTGCTCATCAAAACCATGCAGGAAGAATTCAATGAATGTTATCCCCTGCACCTCGGCGTTACCGAAGCCGGCGACGGAGAAGATGGCCGCATCAAATCCGCTATCGGCATCGGCTCTTTGCTGGAAGATGGTATCGGCGACACCGTCCGCGTTTCCCTCACAGAAGATCCCGAACTTGAAATACCGGTGTGCCGCGATATTGTAAAACGTTACACGCCCGCTGCCTTATCAACAGCAACAGAAGAACCGATCAGGTTGCCCTATGACCCGTTCAACTATCAACGCCGCGATTCTTTTGCCATCGGCAACATCGGGGAAAAACAAGTACCCGTCGTGATTGCAGACCTGAGCAAGACAGGCGAACTTATCCCGGAAAATCTGCGTGGCATTGGTTACAACTACGATGCTGCGCTGGATAAATGGCATATCGGAGATGCGGCCGCCGATTATATTTTTACCAATAATCATATTCCGCAATTTGCCTTGCCCGGCACACTCAAAGTAATCCTCAATGCAGGCGCCTGGCAAACAGCAACCGATAAAGAAAACTGTTTTCCCTTATTCCAGGACAGCGGTTTTGTAAAAGCCGAAGCGCGTCATCCATTGCTGAACTTTGTGATGGTGGATTGTTTCAGTGATGAAACAACCGTGAATGATTTCACCTTCCTCGATGCATTGGTCAACGATCCAACGGTGGTGCTCTGCCTCAGCAGCGAGCGTAAAAATGCCATGCAAAGCGTGCGTAAAATGTTTGTGGCGCTGGCAGAAAAAAATGCACGCAATCCGGTGATCCTGATCACCGACAGCAAATGGCAAACACCCGATGAACACCTGATCCATTTCGCTACGGAAACAGGCGCCCTCCTGCTCGACGGAATGGGCGATGGCATTTGCCTTGGCCTTTCACAGGATGCCTATCATCAACTCGCCGGTGGCGACCAGGCCGTGCAGGCATCCGGCAGAAACTATCTGCAAAACCAAAGTGCCGAAGAGTTCGTGAACAATACGGCCTTCTCCATCCTGCAGGCTACGCGTACACGTATTTCAAAAACAGAATATATTTCCTGCCCTTCCTGCGGACGAACACTTTTTGATCTGCAGGAAACAACCGCAAAGATCCGTTCGCGCACGCATCACCTGAAAGGAGTGAAAATTGCCATCATGGGATGTATCGTAAACGGCCCCGGAGAAATGGCCGATGCGGATTTTGGTTATGTGGGAAGCGGTCCCGGAAAGATCACCTTGTACAAAGGAAAAGAAGTGGTGAAGAAAAATGTAAACAGCGAAACAGCGGTGGACGAACTGATCAATCTGCTGAAAGAAAACGAAGCCTGGGTAGACCCGGCCTGATATGTATAAAAGACTTGCCTGCCTTATTTCCGTTGGTGCACTGGTTACCAACCTGCTTGCCATTGCAATGGACAACCATCCGGTTGAACGATTCAGCAAACCGCTGATCATCGCCGGATTATTTGCCTGGTTGCTGCTGTCTACCCCGGCATCGTCACGTTTGCGGAATCTTGCCCTGGCGGCTTTGTTCTTTTCCTGGGCAGGCGATGTGTTATTGATCTTCCAGCATCTTCAGTCCATCTACTTCCTGCTGGGTCTTTCCTCTTTTTTACTGGCACATATTTTTTACTGTATCATTTTTTATGAAATGAGGAAACAGGAAAATATGCATGTTCAAACAGTGTGGTTATTGCCATCGTTGTTGTTTTACGGAGGCATTATGTTGCTGCTGAATAATTCACTGACCGATATGCTTTGGCCCGTGCGGATCTATGGTCTTGTAATCACGGTCATGCTGTTCCTGGCCCTGCAACTATGGCGGTCACGGGTGCCGGGTGCGGGGCAATTGATCGTGGCGGGCGCGATCCTGTTTGTGCTATCGGATTCACTGCTTGCCATCAATAAATTCTATCAGCCGTTGCCGGCTGCGGGTATTTGCATCATGCTTACTTACGGGCTGGCGCAATGGAGCCTGATCCTGGGAATCAGCCGCTGGCTCAACTACCGCGGCAACCGCTGATCAAATACTGTCATTTGGTGCGGAATATGCGGTAAATTTGCCTGCTGGGCCCGGTGTCGCGGGATATCCCCGGTAGTTATAACGAATGGAAAGGAAAACCGATTATCTCGTCATCGGGTCGGGCATTGCCGGCCTCACCTATGCGCTGAAAGTAGCGCGTCATTTCCCTGATAAAAAAATATTGGTGATGACAAAGGCCGCGGCCGATGAAACCAACACCAAATATGCACAGGGGGGCGTGGCCGTGGTAAACGACCTGGAAAATGACAGTTTCGAAAAACACATCGAAGACACACTGATCGCGGGTGACGGACTTTGCAATCCGGGCGTGGTGGAGATCGTAGTGAAAGAAGGTCCGGACCGGGTGCGCGAACTCATTGAATGGGGTGCAAGATTCGACAAAGAAAAAGACGGCGATTATAAGCTGGGAAAGGAAGGCGGACATTCGGAGTTCCGTATCATTCATCACAAAGACATTACCGGTTGGGAAATGGAGCGTACACTGCTCGATGCAGTAGCGGCGCAACCGAATATTGAACTGGTTAAACACTTCTTTGTCGTAGATATCATTACCCAGCACCATCTTGGTTATCTCGTAACCAAATCGACACCGGACATAACCTGTTATGGTGTATATGCGCTGAACCTCGAAACCAATCGCATCGAAAAAATATTATCCACTACTACGCTGCTTGCCACCGGCGGCAATGGCCAGGTATACCGCACCACCACCAATCCTGCAATAGCTACGGGTGATGGTGTGGCCATGGTGTATCGTGCAAAGGGACGTATCGAGAACATGGAATTCATCCAGTTTCACCCGACAGCACTTTATGAACCGGGGCTGCGGGGGCAGGCTTTTCTGATCACGGAAGCCGTGCGGGGCGATGGTGGTATTTTGCGGAATAAAGAAGGAGAAGCCTTCATGGAGCGGTACGATCCGCGTCGCGATCTGGCTCCGCGTGACATTGTTGCCCGCGCCATCGACAGTGAAATGAAACGCACCGGTACCGAACATGTATGGTTGGATTGCCGGCATTTTTCCAAAGAAAAATTCATCGAGCACTTCCCGAATATTTATCAGAAATGTTTAAGTATCGGTATCGACATTTCGCAAAACATGATACCGGTGGCTCCTGCGGCGCACTACAGTTGCGGCGGCATCAAATCGGATGAATGGGGCCGCAGTTCCATTCAGCAACTGTATGTATGCGGCGAATGCAGCAGTACGGGGCTGCATGGTGCCAATCGTCTTGCCAGCAATTCGCTGCTGGAGGCAATGGTATTTGCCCATCGTTGTTACCTGGATGTAACAGCCGCCACGGAAGCGAAAAAATACACGCAGGTGCAGGCAGAACACATTCCCGACTGGAATGCGGAAGGCACCAGTGAACCAAAGGAAATGATCCTCATTACGCAAAGCCTGAAGGAACTGCAGCAGGTAATGAGCGACTATGTGGGTATTGTGCGCAACGATATCCGTTTGAAGCGGGCGCTGAAAAGACTGGACCTGCTCTGGGAAGAAACGGAGCAACTGTACCAGGGTAGTTCGATTTCGCCGCAACTGCTTGAACTGCGCAATCTCATTACGGTGGGTTATCTCATAGTAAAAGGCGCTGATTTCAGAAAAGAAAGCCGTGGTCTGCATTTCAACACAGATTATCCCGGTAAAAGTGAATTGGTGCAGAATATCGTTTTATAAAAAGAACAGCAGACATGTATTATTTGGTATACGGATTTTTGTGGTTGATCTCTCTATTGCCTTTGCGCGTATTATATGTGCTCTCCGACCTCCTCACATTTGTGGTCTATCGTATGATCGGCTATCGCAAGGAGGTGGTGATGAACAATCTCGCGATTGCCTTTCCCGAAAAAACAATAGAAGAGCGGAAAAAGATCGCGAAGCGTTTTTACAGAAATTTTATTGACTCGTTTATTGAAACGATAAAGATCATCAGTGCATCGGAGCGTTATATTTCAAAACGCTTTACCGGCAACTGGGAAGTGGCCAATCAATTTTATGAAAGTGGCCGGAGAGTGCAAATGCATCTTGGTCATAATTTCAACTGGGAATGGGGCAACCTTGCAGGTAAAGCAGCATTACGTTTCCAATTTCTCGGCGTGTATGCACCCATCAGTAATAAAGTGTTTGACCGTATATTCAGAAAAATACGTTCGCGCAGCGGCACGGTATTATTACGCGCCAATAATATGCAGGCAGACATCCTGCCTTATCGCCATAAGCAATACCTGCTGGGCCTGGTAGCGGACCAGAACCCGGGACACATGTTGCGGGCATTATGGTTTGATTTTTTTGGTAAACGGGCACCGTTTACGGCCGGCCCCGCGAAGAATGCAATTGCCAATGACTGTGTGGTCATTTTCGCCTTTATCCATAAGCCCCGGCGCGGGCGTTATGTGCTTGAGCTGAAAGTGGAAGAAGAATTTCCGCAACAAACCACTACCGAAGATCTCACCCGTCGTTTTGTCGACTACCTCGAAGACGTGATCCGCACCTATCCCGATATGTGGTTGTGGAGTCACCGCCGCTGGAAGAATGAGTGGCGGGATGATTATACGTTTGTGGAGAGGCGTAAGGCGTAAGGCGTAAGGCCCGACACTTCGGGCTAAGGTGGCAGCTCTTCCCCTTGGTTCGTGCATACACGAACCAAGGGGAAGATTCACGATTCACCATTCACAACTGACTTTTGAATTTTGAATAAAAAAAAACTGCCCCGTTGTTACAGGGCAGCAACTTTCATAGTAAAGGTTTAGGTCGCAGGTTTACGTATTCTGATACTCGTTGTTCCGTCTAATTCGTGCTTGTTGAACAAAGAAACACCAACAGGCCACGGATATCAAGGTGATTATAACCCCTTTTGCCTCCGTTAAAAAACTTTAATGGAGGGTGAAAACACGGGTCTGGTAGATTTTGCGGATACGGAAAATCGCTGTATTATTATCGCTGTAACAATTCTAAACCAATTATTTATGATGAAAAAAACCGTCAATCTACTTTCCTGCGCGTTGTTTGCAGGATTAACCCTTGCATCGTGTAAAGACAAAGGAGTGAAACAGTCCGACAAATCGATGACCGTGGCTACAGCCCGCGCCATGATCGCCGCTTATGACAACGACACAAGCGCCATCAAACCCGTGTTTTACACACAGGCAGGCCAGCCCGTACAGGCCTTCACCATCCAGGCCGGCACACTCGAAACCATCAGCAAAATGAACGGGTACACCGGCATCCGCCTTTACCTCGCTGTTAAAGACACCGTCAACGGCAAACCGATCTACACGTTGGTAGTAGTGCCGCGCGGAACTCCCGAGGGAAAATCCACTCAATATCCCAACATCCTGCAAGATGATTTTATCTTTGACTGGATTCCCTCCTGCCCGACAGAGTGTCCTGATCCAGCCACGAGTCTGCCTTAAATAATACAAGGCGGCCCTGCAGGATCAGGGCCGCCTTTTTTAAACAAAAAAGTCTGAAGTACCCTGAATCAACATCGCCATGTCAGAAACCCTCGCGCTTATTAATATCGGATTTCTACTACTTCTTGTCGTTATAGGTCTCAGCCTGTATCCAAAACTCAGCCGCTCCTACCGGTTGCTGCTATGCATCCAGGTTTTAACCTTTTTGAGCGCGGTTGTTCAATGGTACATGGCAAAGTTCCACGGCTACAATAACATCATTTTCCATATCTACACGTTGCTCAATGCCATACTTTTCGGTTTGATGTACCATTCAGTAATGCAGCAGCGTAAAAGCAAATTGTTTGTCCTGATCGCGACTATTGCCCTGCTGCTTTTTCTGGCAGCCGATTCATTATTTATACAGGGTCTGCGGGCCTATCCGCATTATGAACTTATTGCCATCAGCATTGTCTACGTCACCTTTGCCCTGTTATCAAATTATGAAATGATCCGTTACTCCAAGGAAGACCAGGTATTACGGTCCAGTATTTTCTGGGTCAACAGTTCCGTTATTCTCTTTTTCAGCGTAAATTTTATTTTCTGGAGCCTTTACGGATACCTGCTGCGTATCAAATCGCCTATACACTTCGATCTGATCAAAGTGCTCTGGTGGCTCAACTTTGTGCACTACGCGTTTTTCACGGTAGCCATCTACCTGAACAGCCGCAAAATTCAATCTTCTGAAAACTAACCGGTAGGCCCGGATTAGCTGTTTTACAATACTTTTGCCCGTGCTTCGGAAGGACACTTCCATGCATGTAAACATTGGCTACATGAAAAACAGTGAACTTTATACCATTATCATTTCCGGCGTCATTTTCTTCGTTATTCTCAGCATGGGAGTGATCCAGTTCACTTTATTATTCTATCGACAGAGAAGCCTCCGGAAAAAAGAAGAAGAAAAATTTCAACAGGAGATTTTGCGGGCACAGCTTGAAATACAGGAGCAAACACTCAAAAATGTTTCGGCTGAAATTCACGACAACATCGGTCAGACCTTAAGCCTCGTGAAACTCAACCTTGCTACCGCAGATGCCGCTCCCGCCGACCAGCTACAAGGAAAAATACAGGACTCCTACGAACTCGTCAGTAAAGCCATCCGCGACCTCCGCAACCTTTCGAAAAGCCTCAATACCGATTATATCGCAGAAAAAGGTTTGCTGCAATTGATCGAACATGAACTGAACATGATCGCACGTACCGGCGCCATGCAAACAGAAATGACAATAAAAGGAGAACCGGCTAAGCTCGATCCCCGCCAGGAATTGATACTTTTCCGCATCATCCAGGAAAGCATTAATAATTGTATAAAACATGCCCAGGCAGAACGGCTGGAAGCAATCGTGGATTTCAGTGAAAGCGGGGTAATCATTCAGATCCGCGACAACGGAAAAGGTTTCGACGCACAGCATGCAGCAGCCGACGGTGCCGGCATCGGCTTAAAAAGCCTGCAGAACAGAGCCGCCATGATCGGCGCATCCTGTGAAATCAACAGTGTTTTGTCAAAGGGAACAGAAGTAACTATCTTGCTACCCCCCGAAAAAATGAACGGCGTATGAAAGAAAAAATTAAAGTAGCCCTGGCAGATGATCATATTCTGCTGCGCAACGGTCTTGCTGGACTGGTGAAAAGTTTTGATGACTACACCGTGCTGTTTGAAGCAGACAACGGTCAGCACCTCACAGAGCAGATCGCAGAGAAAGGTGTGCCCGATCTCGTGCTGCTCGATATCAACATGCCGCTCAAAGACGGATTTGAAACCGCACGCTGGCTGCGCGACAATCATCCCGAGGTACGCGTGATGGCACTTTCCATGCTCGACAATGAACAATCCATCATACGCATGCTCCGGCAGGGAGCCAAAGGATATATCCTGAAAGACACGCACCCGCGCGAATTCAAAACCGCACTCGATACCGTGATGCAAAAAGGATTTTATTATTCGGAAATGGTAACCGGCAAACTGATCAATGCCGTGAATAACCTCGACACGGCCGCAGACGAAGTGACAACATTGGTTAAACTCACCGAAAAAGAAATTGAATTCCTGAAGCTGGCCTGTACAGAAATGACGTATAAAGAGATCGCCGATAAAATGAATCTCAGCCCGCGTACCATCGACGGCTACCGCGATGCACTTTTTGAAAAATTAAAAGTGCGCACACGTGTTGGCCTGGTGATGTACGCGATCAAGAACGACATTGTGCGTCCTTAATTCAGTACCGCCGTTTCTTTTACGATCTCTGCTTTTTCCTGTTCACGTATTTTACTCCAGCCACCTGTAACGTTGCGGAGGTTGTGAAAACCCTGGCGTTTCAGCAATGACGAGGCTATTACGCTGCGGTAACCGCCGGCACAATGCACATACAGGTTTTGCTCCTCGCCGATATTGGCCATGGAACCGGGATCTTTCATATCTGCCAACTGAAGATTGACGGCATTCTTCAAATGACCATCGGCATATTCCGCCGGTTTGCGCACATCCAGTACCTGCAGATTGGGATCGAAAGGAATATCCATCATCAATTCATCGGCTTCGATATCGATGATCATGTCGAGCGGCTTGCCTGCTTCTTTCCAGGCTTCATAGCCGCCTTTGAGATATCCTTGTACTTTATCCAGCCCCACACGTGCCAGCCGGATGATCGTTTCTTTTTCCTGGCCATGCGGTGTAACAATGATCATGGGCTGATCAAAAGGCAGGAGACTGCCGGCCCATTCTGCAAAACGTCCTTCCAGACCGATGCTGATGCTGCCGGGAATAAATCCTTCGGTAAAAACGGCGGCAGGACGCGTATCCAGGATCAGCACACCCTTTTCTGCACGCGCTTCAAATTCATCGGCGCTCAGTGGCTGCAGTGCTTCATCGAGAATAGCTTCCAGGTTGCCATACCCTTCGCGGTTGATGCGCGCATTGACAGGGAAATAAGCGGGAGGCGGTGGAATGCCGTCCGTAATAGCTTTGATAAATGCTTCTTTCGACTCCGCTTTCAGCGCGTAGTTATATTGTTTTTCGTCACCAATGGTACTGTATGTATCCGGGCCAAGGTTTTTACCACAGGAGCTTCCGGGACCATGTGCGGGATAAACGATTACATTATCTGCCAGCGGCATGATCTTGCGGTGCAGGCTTTCGTATAAAGTGCCGGCAAGATCATCTGTGGTAAGTTCTTCACCTTTCTGTGCCAGATCGGGACGGCCCACATCTCCTACAAACAGCGTGTCACCCGTGAAAATGCAATGATCTTTTCCGTCGGCATCGCGCAGCAGGTAGCAGGAAGATTCCATGGTATGGCCGGGCGTGTGCAATACTTCGATGGACAAATCACCTATGTTGAATTGTTCACCGTCTTTTGCTTTGTGAAAAGTGAAAGACGCTTCTGTTTGTGGACCGTAAACGATGGGCGCACCGGTGGCCTGCGACAGATCGAGGTGACCGCTTACAAAATCTGCATGAAAATGCGTTTCGAAAATATATTTCAATTTGGCTTTTCGCTCGTGAAGGAGCTCGAGATAATCATCAATATCGCGAAGCGGGTCAATGATGGCCGCTTCGCCGTTACTTTCGATATAATAAGCTGCCTCACTCAGGCAGCCGGTATATAATTGCTTGACGAACATATTAGTTAGAAAATTTATACTGCAAAAATACCTTATTTCCCAAAAACAAAAACGGAAGCCTGGGGCTTCCGTCCTGTATCAGGGAAAAGCTTGATTAATTTAACAAGGATTCAACGAATTTGTTCAACTCGATCATCCGGTCTGCATTTACAGAATAATAGATGAATTTGCCTTCACGGATAGTGGTCACGAATCCGGCCTTGCGCAGCACGGCGAGATGTTGCGAAGCGACTGACTGTTCGAGCCTGAGCTTCACATAGATGTCCGTTACGGTGATGCGGCCTTGCTCATCAATGAGTTTGATCATTTGCTGACGTAGCTTATGATTGAGCGCGCGCAGGATCAGCGCCGCCTTCTTTACATTGAGCAGGTCTACGGTCAAGGGGGCATTACCCTCAGCCGCAGGGTTGAGTGTTAGCGTATAGTTGTTCATAGCATTGAGCGATTAACAGGAGTTACAAAATTAGTTCTAATTGCCGCCCGGAAAAATTAAAATTGTCAATGCTGCCCGCGGGTGTGTGCCGCCGCATCATAAAACTCTTTCACATAAAAAGGTTCCGAGTAGGCAATGTCTGAGAATCGTTTATTTCTGAACAGTAGTGTGGACAAATCCGATATATCCTGAGGCGTGTATCCGTTTTCGGAAAAAAACGCGTTGGGATGATGCAGTACCTCACGGATTTTTCCAACTGCATTACCTGTAAATAATACAGTTTGTTCCGCGAGTTGTGCGGCAAAACTCTGTGCATCTATTACGAGTGCACACGGTGCCATCACCTCTTGCATTTGTTTGTTGTATAGTGCTGTAAAGACCTCCATTCGCCGGGCATCTATCACAGGACAGATCAGGTCTGTCTGCGCATTGTGTTCTGCTCTCGCCATCAGCTCCAGCGTAGGCAAAGTGATTAATGGAATTTGCAGGGCGTAAGATAATCCTTTTGCTGCAGACAATCCAATTCTCAGACCGGTATAGGACCCGGGACCGATCGTCACTGCCACTGCTTCCAGCTCCTGCAATTTTTTTTGCGTGTCTTCGAAACACCGGCTGATAGCCGGATGCAACCACGAAGCCTGATCACGCATGTCGTTGTTCTCAAGTGATTGCAGTACACGTGCTCCCTCAGCCAACGTTACCGTGGCTTTTCCCAGCGCACTATCTATATTCAATATTAATGCCATTCTTGCTTATTCTTTTACGCTCAATCCTTCTGCAGGCTGATACCGTAAATTTTCTGCGTGCAATTTACGAAGCAATTGCTGAACATTCTTTTTGCCGATCCGGTCGCACCATTCCAGCGGACCATAGGGATAATTTGTTCCGAGTTTCATCGCCGTATCGATCTCTTCCGCTGTGCTCAATCCCTCTTCCAGTGCGAGATACGCTTCATTGATTATACCCGTTACCACCCGTGCTGATAGCAGCCCCGTGATATCGGGCACCCATGTCAACGTACGGTTAAAATTTTTCAATAACGCTTCCGTTGCCGGTTTTTGCGGCGCATGTGCACATGCTTCAACCACATTTCTTTCCAGGAATGTCATCCATCCGTTGATGCGTACAAAATGATCCGGTAAGTTGCCAAGCAATGTTTCCAATGAATGCACGAGCACCAGCGGAAATTTTGCGGCTGCCAGAGAAGCAATACGCGCGTCACTGCCGTCGAACAGCAAATCGATGCAGGCATCAACCGGCGCATCTGTTATTTCTTCCGACACAATGAGGTTCACCTCTACTGTCTGGCCGGTGCTCAGCCAGGCTGCCTTTCTTGCCTCATCTGCGATCAGTAATACGGTCATGCAATCAGAATTTGATAAAAATACGGCAGCTTGTTAACTTGTGCCACCGGCAGCATAGGTGCTGCCATGTATGCAAAGAAAACATTTCTCACTTCAAATACGCTTTTATGTCCAGAATAATTATCCGCACAGAAGATGCTCCCGCCCCTATCGGTCCTTATAACCAGGCAGTACTGGCCAATGATACACTTTATATTTCCGGGCAAATTTGTATCGATCCGGCCACCGGCAATCTGCACAATGATAGTCTGCAGGATGAAACACATCAGTGTATGCGTAACCTTAAAGCCGTGTTAGCTGCGGCCGGCATGGATTTCGGACACGTGGTAAAAACAACTATTTTTCTCACCGATATGCATCGCTTTGGTGAAGTGAATGAAGTATACGGTCAATATTTTTCCGATGATCCTCCTGCCCGCGAAACCGTACAGGTTGCGGCACTTCCAAAATTTGTAAATGTGGAAATCAGTATGGTGGCGGTGAAATGAGGGATAATGTGAAAATGGAGCAGCCCATTCACCTATTGACCTATTGACTTATTGGTAAAAGAAAATCCCTTCGCATGGCGAAGGGATTTTCTTTTATTGAATCTTTCCGTTTAATGAACAATCACCATTTTTAACGGATACATTTTCCCATCAACCAATACCTGCAGGTAGTAAACACCATTAGCCATCACACCCGGATCAATCGTTTTGATCGTCTGGCCAGCAGGCAGATTTTCTGTCTGTGACAACTGACGCACCAGTTTTCCCGCATTGTCATATAGGTTCACCTGCAAAGTGGACGGACGTGCCGTGATGACTTCCAGGCTTCCCTGCGATCGCACAGGGTTGGGGTAAAGACGGATGTAAAGGCCGGTATTGTCAAGAGCGCCTGTGGTAAACGAACCGGTCTCTGAGGCTACATAAATAGTAGTGGTGGCACAGAGCGCCACAACGGAATATTCATATTCTGTATTGGGCATCAGGCCATTCAGTTTATAGGATGATCCTTCAACATATACACGGTTCCATTCCGTTGTTCCCTTTACCCGATATCGCAGCGTATCGGTAGTAGCCCCTTCCGGATTTGTCCATTGCACCTGTACATGAGAAGGGCTGAAGTGCGTTACTTTAACGTCTGTTGCATAACCACATCCGACCACATTAACCGTGGCGGTGGTAGTACCGCGGCAACCGTTTGCATCGGTTCCGGTAATTGTATAAACGGTAGACGAAAGCGGACGAACATAACCGAACCGACCCGTGAAGCTGACAATATCAGGCTGTTGGGCCCAGTTGAAATTGTCCGCACCGGACATTGTAATCAGGTGCTGATCAAATTTATTAACGGTACCAACGGCTGGTGTGGCAACAACGGTTGGATTAGGTACTTGTGTCAGCACTACCGAACGGGTACCCGAACAGGCCGGTGATGTTACCTGCACACTGTAAGTGCCGGGGCCGGTGGAAGTGAAGGTTGATGAAGTGGCACCCGGAACAGGATTGGTATTTTTAAACCATTGGTAAGTAAAGGCAGGATCGCTGGTGGCAGTCAATACAGGAGCAGTACCTGTACAAAAGTTGGCTGCGCCGGATGGCGTAAGTGAAAACGTAAGACTTGGCCCGTCATTGCCGATAACCACATCTTCGGTTATCTGGCAGCCCGCCGCATCTTTTACCACAACCCAGTATGTACCGGGTGTAAAATTGGAAATACTCATACCGGTTTGTCCGTTGCTCCAGGTAGCCGTTACCGCACCTGTGGCATTGGTAGCCGTAATCACGGCCTTGCCGTTTTCCGAACCGCAGGAGGCATTTGTTTTGGCAATGGAAACCGTCATGCGGCAGTTACCAAAGCAGGGGCTTGCGGCAACATACGAACGGATAGCATCACCGGGATACCTGCCAAAACCATTATTGAAATTAATACCGGCGCTGACCAGGTGGCAATAACTCATAATCGTTCCGCCCAGCGCTGTCGGAATTGGACCTGGTGCGCAGGTGCCATCCGTATAGGGAGGAGTGGCGGTGGGACCGCATCCGTCAATCGGGCCTTCCGGCCATCCACACCAGTGAGTATGACGCGAACCGAGATTATGCCCAAGTTCGTGCGTTACCACATTCACTGTCCAGGAATAAGTGGGAACATTCTGATAAGTGACATTGATACCACTTACCGAAGAGCGGAAAGCCTTGATGGCTGTACAGGCATTGCTGTTGATATAGGCAACTCCTCCACCGATAGGCCTTGTTGTGATATAAGCTGCGTAATCACCCACATAGTTTGTTCCCGACATGCGTTGTCCAAACGGTTCGAGCGTGGTTCCCGCAGTGGTAAAGGACGCTTCAGGATCCTCCATGGTCCACACCAATACCTGCGAAATCTGCACTTTAAGGTTTTCATTAGCATAAAGCTGTTCCACGCCGTTAAAAAAGCCCAGCAGGTAATTCATTACGTTGTTGACATTACTTCCTTTATCAAGATAAAGTTTGTAATCGCATTCCACATAGATTTCTACCGGTTCACCAACAGCGTTTGGTGAGGCAACTACGGCTGTATGTTCACGGGGAGTATCACCCGAAGCCAGTTCTTCCGTGGTAAAACAATTGGTTGGATTCGGAACAGCCAGGTCGTGGTCGCGATAGAGCATGTAATCATTGGTACCAAAACCATTTTGTTCGATAGCACCGAGCACCAGATTGCTTTGTGCGTCGGCCAGGATACCCATTACCTGGTTCTCAAAAATGGAAACCGCTGCAAATGTTTTTCTGTCACCCTTGATATAACCACGGTAGAAAACCCCGCCATTATACGCAACAGTGCGGCGGCTGCCGTCAGGCAATACTTCGATCACAGAAAAATTATCAGTTGTTACTTGTGCTTTCTCCAACTGCACATCCATGTATTGTCCTTCAAAAGGTACACGCATCGTCCAGGTAGCAGGAGCTTGCTGAAACAAGGATGATAAGTTTGCCGTGTTCAATGCAAGTGGCTGATAGCGACTCACCACCTTATTGTACTCAGGTGCAAAGCGGGATACAGGAGTAAACAGTTCAACGGGATTTTGAGCAAACGCAGTTACCAGCCCCAATACGGTCATTAACAGCGCCAATGAAAGTTTTCTCATCAAGTAGTTTAGTTAATTCGGAATACTAAATCAAAGCACGTAAAGATAAAACGAAAGAGGTTAATTAAATCACCAAATAGTGACTACAAAGAAAAATCCTTCGCTGTGCGAAGGATTTTTCTTTGTATATGAAGCATTTATCAGCGTGCAATAATCATCTTCACCGGATGAATTTTTCCATCTATCAATACCTGCAGGTAATAAACGCCGTTGGACATTACCCCTGCATCAATTGTTTTGATCGTTTGCCCGGCCGGCATATTCTCGGTTTGTGAAAGTTGGCGAACCAGTTTTCCGGCATTGTCATACACATTCACCTGTAGTGAATAAGGACGGGCGGCAATGACTTCCAAACGTCCCTGAGCCTGTACGGGGTTCGGGAAGAGACGCACATACACGCCGCTGTTGTCGAGCGAGAGCGTAGTGAAGGCATTTGTTTCCGATGCTACAAAAGTAGTGGTGGTTGTACAAAGCGGCACAATAGCGTATTCGTACTCGGTATTGGGTGTAAGCCCATTGAGCTCATAAGAAGACCCTTCCACATACACACGGTTCCATTGTGTGGCACCTTTCACACGGTAACGCAGTGAATCGGTTGTAGCACCTTCAGGATTGGTCCATTCAACCAATACACGTGAAGGGCTGTAAGGCGTCACTTTCATATCCGTTGCAGGCCCGCATCCGATAACATTTACCGTGGCAGTAGCCGTACCGGTGCAACCATTTGCATCAGTACCGGTGATGGTGTATACCGTTGACGTAAGCGGACGGACATAGCCAAAGCGGCCACTGTAACTTACGATTGCCGGTTGTTGTTCCCAGTTGAAATTGAGCGCACCGTTTACTGTGAGCAGATGCTGATCAAATTTGTTGATCGTTGCGGTGGTTGGTGTAACAGTAACGGTTGGATTAGCCACCTGTGTTAATGTGACGGATCGTGTTCCTGAACAGGAAGGAGACGTTACCTGAACGGTATAAATACCAGGGCCGGTTGATGTAAAAGAAGAAGCCGTTGCACCCGGAACAGGATTGGTATTTTTAAGCCACTGGTAAGTAAAGGAGGGATCGTTGGTAGCAGACAGTACCGGTGCTGGTGCATTTGCACAATAGTTCACCGATCCTGAAGGAGTAAGCGTGAAATCAAGTGAAGGACCGCTGTTGCCGATCACCACATCGTCCATCACCTGGCAACCAGCCGCATCACGCACGGTAACGTAATAGGTGCCTGGTGCAAGGTTGGTGGGGTTCGCTCCTGTCATACCGTTGCTCCAGGTAACCGTTACGGCACCTGTTGCGTTGGTAGCGGTAACAACAGCTCTGCCGTTGTCTGATCCGCAGGACGCATTGGTAGTAGCAATGGAAATGGTCATACGGCAGTTGCCAAAACAGGTGCGTGCCGCCACATAATTGCGGATAGCGTCGCCGGGCAGCGGACCAAAACCATTGTTGAAGTTGATGCCAACACTGATCAGGTGGCAATAGCTCATGATAGTTCCTCTAACGGTTGAGCTTGGCAGCGGCCCCGGTGTGCAGGATCCTTCCATGTAAGCCGAGTTGGCGGTAGGACCGCACCAGTCGATCGGCCCGCCGGGCCATCCGCACCAGTGTGTGTGACGCGAACCGAGGTTGTGCCCCAACTCATGCGTTACTACTTCCACTGTCCATGAATAAGTAGGAACGTTTGCATAGGTATTATTGATAGCGCTCACGGATGTACGACCGCTTTTGCCGGCAGCACATGCATCGGTAGTAAGATAGGCAACGCCGCCGCCCAGTGAGCGGGTAGAAATATACGCCGCATAGTCACCAACATAGTTGGTACTGTTCATCCGGCTCGCGAACGCAGGCAGTACGGCACCCGTAGTGTTAAGCCCCGCCGCCGCTTCCGGATCCGGAGAGGTCCATACCAATACCTGCGACACCTGCACTTTCACATTTTCGTTGGCATACAGTTGTTCAATACCGTTGAAAAAGCCAAGCAGGTAATTAATTACATTGGTTGTGTTATTTCCTTTGTCCTGGTAAAATCTGTAATCACATTCTACATAAATCTCAACCGGTTCACCAACTGCGTTAGGTGACGCGGGAGAAGCACCAACTTCCGTATGTGAATCTGTTGAACCACCAATTACATGTTCATCGCTGGTAAAGCAATTCAATGGATTGGGAATAGCCAGGTCCGGCTCGCGGTATAACATGTAGTTGTTGGTTGCATAACCATTCTGCTCGATGGCACCCAGTACCAGATTGCTCTGCGCATCGGCGAGAATACCGATTACCTGGTTTTCAAAAATAGAAATGGTCGCAAATGTTTTTCTGTCGCCGTTAATATACCCGCGGTAGAATACACCAGCGTTATAAGATACAGGGCGTCGTGATCCATCCGGTAATGCTTCCAGGATGGAAAAATTATCGGTGGTAACCTTTGCCTTTTCCAACTGCACATCCATGTATTGTCCTTCAAACGGAACGCGTAATGTCCAGGTAGAGGGAGCTTCTTTGAATACGGTAGATAAGATGGCAGTATTCAGGGCAAGCGGTTGATAACGGCTCACGACCTTACTATATTCAGGCGCGAAGCGTGGGACAGGATTAAACAGCTCAACAGTATTTTGAGCCAACGCTGTTGCCCAACCTGATACGGTCAATAACAGCGCTAAATAAAATTTTCTCATGAAGTGTAGCTTAGTAATTAGTTCGGAATGCGGCTTGCGCCGGATAACAATAAAGTGGGGTAAAGATAAAATGAAACAAACTAAAAGCTCTCAAAAAATACGAGGGAAATCCCTTTGGTTATTCACGTGATTTTCTGGAACTTGTACCGGTTATGCGACGTTTTCTCCGTTGGCTCCTGCTGAAGCCGGTTCGCTGGGCCACGGCACGTTTTGCCTCACGCCCCGATAAAGAACGTATCTATCAGTCCCTGAGCCGTCTGTATGCACGTATCCTGGCGCATCCTGGTAAAAAAGGCCCTGTGATTCCTTTTGGTGCCACAACCGGTCGCTTCATCATTTTTTCCGATCAGCATAAAGGAGCGCGCAACGGCGCCGATGATTTTATGGCCGCGGAAGACAATTATCTCGCAGCATTGAGCTATTACAATAGCCAAGGATATACGTTCATCAACCTTGGCGACAGCGAAGAACTCTGGGAAAACACGCTTGCACAAGTGCGCAAGCACAACGAAAAAACATTTGAAGCGGAAAAAGCATTTTTGCACCGCAAAGCTTATGTAAAAATATTCGGCAACCACGATCTCTATTGGGGAAACGATCCGCTCGCTTCTCTTCAGCTGAAAGAAATATTCGGCGAGCCTGTCAAAATTTATGAAGGCGTGATCCTCACGGTGGCTACGGGCAATAAAAACCTGCACATTTTCTGTACACACGGCCACCAGGGCGACAGAAGCAGCGATGGCAACTGGTTCAGTAAGTTTTTTGTAGCCCGTATATGGGCGCCGTTGCAGAGTTTTCTCCGCATCAACCCCAATACGCCGGCCTATGATCTGCATGAAAAGACATTACATAACGAGATCATGTATGAATGGTCGGCAGAACAGGAAAAAATACTGCTGATAACCGGGCATACGCATCAGCCTGTATTTGCCTCCCTCACGCACCTTGAACGGTTGTATAAAGAAATGCAACAGGCAAAAGCTGATAACGATACGCAACGCATTGAAGAATTAACAACTGAAATAAAACGACGTGAACGCGAATACAAAACCATTTCAGTTGATTATCTCACCATGAAACCAACCTATTTCAATAGTGGTTGTTGTTGTTTTCCTGACGGAGACATAACCGGCATTGAAATTGACAACGGATATATGCGCCTTGTAAAATGGAAAAAAGAACAACAGCAGCCTGCACGTACCGTATTGGAAGAAATAAGTCTTGAAATACTTGGTACGCAGGTATAAAACAACATAGCCATGAATGTATTTGTATCCCGTCTGATCCCTGAAGCAGGTATCAGCAAAATGGAAGAGGCCGGCATTAAGGTAACCGTATGGAAAGAAGACCGCCCGCTGACATCTGAAGAACTGATTCATCATGTTCAACAACATGATGCACTGCTGTGCATGAACCGCGAAAAGATCGACAAAGCATTTTTAAATGCTTGCCCGCATCTTAAAGTGATCGCGTTATACTCGGTGGGTTACGACAGCATGGACGTGGCGGAAGCAACACGCCTCGGCATTCCGATGAGCAATACGCCCGATGTATTAAGTGATGCGACTGCCGATATCGCCTTTACATTGTTGCTGGCCGTATCGCGCAAAGCATTTTTTCACCATCGCCGCATACTCAACGATGAGTGGGATTTTTTCCGTCCCACTGCCAATCTCGGTATAGAATTGAAAAACAAAACGCTGGGCATATTCGGACTCGGACGTATCGGGCTGGAAATGGCCAAACGTTGCCGCGGTGCCTACAACATGAAGGTGATCTATCATAATCGCAACCGCAATCCTGAAGCCGAGAAAGAAATCGATGCGCGTTATGTAAGTTTTGATGAGCTGCTCGAACAAAGTGACGTGCTTTCGCTGCATACGGCGCTCACACCGGAAACAAAAGACCGTTTTACCCTGAATGAATTCAGAAAAATGCGGTCGAAAGCAATCTTTATCAATACGGCGCGCGGAGCCATTCACCGGGAAGAAGACCTGTTAAAAGCTATACAGGACGGAATTATCTGGGGTGCGGGACTCGATGTCACCAATCCTGAACCGATGTCGCCGGACAGTCCGTTGTTGCGTCTGCCGAGTGTATGCGTTACACCACATATCGGATCTGCCACCGAAGAAGCACGGACGGGTATGGCGCTGGTAGCGGCTGAAAATATCATTGCGGGACTGCGGGGAGAGCAGCTACCGAACGTGATCGATCCTTCGGTATATGACAAATAAAAACCTCCCGGGTAAACGGGAGGTAGTGGATTTCATTCGGTGACCCGGAAAAGGGATTAGCTGGCAGACTTCACAAACTGAAGTTCAGCGGACAGCTTTACTTCTTCGCTTACCAGTACGCCGCCTGTTTCCAGGGATGCGTTCCAGGTGAGTCCAAAATCTTTACGGTTGATCTTACCGGTAAGTGAGAACCCTGCTTTTTCATTGCCCCAGGGATCTTTAGCGGTACCGCCGAAATCAACATCCAGTGTCACCGGCTTCGTTACGTCGCGGATAGTGAGATCACCAGTGATCTTGCCGTCAGCCGCGTTGTAGTTAGAAGATTTGAAACTGATGCTGGGATATTTTTCAACTTCAAAGAAGTCGGCTCCTTTGAGGTGTCCGTCACGTTGTTCATTGTTGGTAGTAATAGAACTTACATCTGCCGTAAAAGATACAACGGCATCTGAAAAGCTGTCATCGCTCGCTTCCACCGTACCGCTGATAGCGGGAAATCCACCTGTTACATTGGTAACCATAAGGTGTTTTACTTTAAACTGCAGTTCGCTGTGGGTAGGATCGAGATTCCAGGTTGTCTTTGCCATGATTATGTTATTTTGTTTTAATCAATTTTTACAAAGCAAAAGTAGCGTGCCCGGCATGGCTGGACCAATGACCTAGGATAAGAAAAAGTGTTGACGTAGATCAACCTTTGTTCCATAAAAAGCCCCCGTTCTGACGGGGGCTTTTTCATTATTTCTTAATATACTTATTGTTGTCGCGGTTGAGGTCCGGTAATTTTTTATCCGGATCAACGGTTACTTCGGCAATCTCGCTGGTTGAAGGAACGTGGAATGTCCATTCGGATCCACGCTGCCAGATCTCTACAGGCAGGTCGAAGCGGTGCTCTTTGCCATTGGTCTCTTTTACGAGCACGCTGACCGGCATCGGCATTTTCTCAAGGTTTTCGATGGTAACATCTGCGCCTTTGGACGGCAGCTTTTCTGTGTACTTCACACCTTTAGCAGCCACATCGAGCTTCCAGGCATTCAGTACCCAGGAGCGCCAGAACCAGCTCAGGTCTTCGCCTGCTACATTTTCCATTGTATGGAAAAAGTCCCAGGGCGTAGGATGTTTGTAAGCCCAGCGTTGAATATACTCACGGAAAGCGGCATCGAAACGCCTGGCACCAATCACCTGATCGCGCAGCAGATGCAGCATTTGCGAAGGTTTCATGTAAGCAGCGATCCCCAGGTTATCTTGTTGAATAACATCCGGAATATTGTAAAGGCCGTCCATTTTATCATTGAACGTATACTTTACCATGAATGTGGAATTGGGATCCTGGAAGAAACTTTGCTGTTTGAATTCTCCTTTATTGAATTCTTCCGTAGAGAAGTCATTGATAAATGTATTGAACCCTTCATCCATCCACGCGTATTTGCGTTCGTTGCTGCCTACGATCATCGGGAACCAGGTGTGACCAAATTCGTGGTCGGTAACGCCCCACAGACCTGCGCCGCTTGAATTGTAGCTACAGAAAACGATACCGGGATATTCCATACCTCCTACGATACCTGCCACATTCACAGCCGCACCATATGGATATTCAAACCATTTATTGGAATAATGTTCGATAGAGGCCTTCACCATTTCAGTGCTGCGCTGCCAGCCATCCTTCTTGATGCTTTCAACAGGGTAAGCGCTTACTGCCAATGATTTTTTGCCGCTTGGCAAATTGATGCGGGCGGCATCCAGTACAAATGCACGGGAAGCAGCCCAGGCTACGTCGCGTGTATTTTGAATCTTGAACTTCCAGGTAACGGCCGGGCGGGCAAGCCATGTTTTTTTATCACCGATCTCTTTATCGCCGCGGATGACCACGGTTTTATCACTACCCTGTGCCTCTTTATAGCGCTTAAGCTGATCGGAAGCAAAACAATCCTGTGGGTTTTGCAGGTCACCGGAACCTACGATGATGAGGTTGGAGGGAGCGGTAACACTGAATTCGATATCACCATATTCGAGATAAAACTCGCCGGCGCCGAGATAGGGTAACACGTTCCATCCCTGGATGTCGTCATATACAGCCATGCGGGGGAACCATTGGGCGATCTCGTATACCCAGCCATTTTTGGTATTCAACCGGCCCATACGGTCAGTGCCGTACTCGGGCACTTCAAAAGAAAAGTCGATGCTGAGCTTGATCTTCCCTCCGGTTGATTTGAGTGCATCCTGCAGCCACACCTGCATACGCGTGTCTGCCACATTGTACTCAGGTTTATACTTTTTACCGCCGGCTTCTACGGTAATGGAGCTGATTACATCACCTTCAGTGAAGGAAGCATTGGCCCAGCGACCACCGGTTTGGGTAGTGGTTGCCGAACCGCGGGAATCTTTGCGGTAGATATTCTGATCGAGTTGCAGCCATAGAAACTTGAGATTGTCGGGGCTGTTGTTGGTGTAGGTGATCTCCACATTGCCGGTAACGCCATGTTTGGTCGTGTCCAGCGTACAGTTGATTTTATAGTCGGCTCTGTTCTGCCAGTAGCGGGGACCGGGTTCACCGCTGGCGCTACGGAAGTCATTACCGGGATAAGGATAAAACTGGGGATTGAACGCTTCCCGGGCATTGTAAACAGACTGTGCCTGGCTGACACCTGCAAGCAACAGCAGCCATGCACTGAAAACAAGTTTCTTCATATTATTTATTTTATACAAACGGATGCCTAAGTTAAGTATTAAGTTTTAGGTTTTAAGTTATAAGTAGAACAACGCGGTCTTTATTCACTAGTCACAAACGCCCTTCGAGGGCCGAAGCCTCGGGACCAATCATTCACTTATTGACTCATTCACCTATTGACTATTCACTATTCACTATTCACTATTCACTATTTTGACTTATTCAAACATCTCCTCTGCTACCGCAACACTCTCCGGCCGGCCGACATCAACCCATTTATCGCCTGTATGATCAAAACCAACCAGCGTATGATCTTTGGCCAGTTCCAGGTAAGCATCTACCAATGAAAACTTTCCCTGCAGGGATATCAGCTCAAAAAATTCGTACCGGAAAATACTGATGCCGCTGTATGCCTTGTTCACTTCTCCCTCACCATCCCTTACCCGCCGTTCCTGGCCGGTAGAAACATTTCTCCACGCAGTAAGCCGGTCATTTTTATCGAATACAAAGCAACGGCTGGTTGAGCGTCCGCTAACCGCCAGTGTGACAAGTGCGTTTTTTTGTTGATGAGCGGTCAGCATGGTGCGCACATCGAGGCTGGTAAGGATATCGACATTGATGGTAAGGAAATCTTCCCCCGGCGTCAAAAGGTCGCGGGCTTTCACCAGTCCCCCTCCTGTTTCCAATACCTCACCCGACTCATCACTGATCACTACACGGCTCCCCCAGCCCTTATTCTTGTCGATAGCTTCACGGATCTGATCGGGAAAATGATGCACGTTAACGATCACCTCTCCGATGCCCTGCTGTTGCAGATACCGGATATTTCGCTCCAGCAGTGACTGCCCGTTGACAATGGCCAACGCTTTCGGATGTTTGTCTGTCCAAGGCCGGAAACGCGTACCAAGGCCCGCGGAAAAAATCATTGCCTTCATATCAGATCGGATAAGTTATTTAGTAGTTGAGGGCAATTCATTGATCCAGTTCTTTTCATCCTGTACGCAATGTTGCAACTGCACTTTCACTTTGAATTTATTTTTCAGGTGGCGGGTCAGTGCGTCTGCCGCATAGACGCTTCGATGCTGTCCACCCGTACATCCAAAGCTAACCATCAGGCTTTCAAAGTCACGCTTGATGTATTCTTCGACAGTGATGTCTACGATATCGAAAACACTATTCAGAAAATCCGCCATTTTCGTTTGCTGTTCCAGGTAATCCATCACTTCCTTATCGCGGCCTGTTTTTGTTTTCATGCTGAAAATACGGCCGGGGTTGAGAATACCGCGGCAATCAAAAACAAAACCACCACCGTTGCCACTGTCATCGGCAGGCCAGCCTTTACGATAAGAGAAACTGCAGATTTTTACAATCAATGGAGTGTCCTCCGTGGCCTGAGTCGGTGTAAACTGCTGGATCACATCATCGGCCACGCAGATATCAAGCACTTTCCGGAATTCAGGAACAGTAATGCCAAGGCGTTGGTTATCGAAAAATTCCTTCAGGTTCTTCAACGCCAGTGGAATACTGGTCAGGAACTGTGCTTTTCGCTCAAACAAACCCCGGAAACCATAAGCGCCCAATACCTGTAACAGGCGGATCAAAACATAACCGTTGTATTGACTACGGAATACATTGCGATCGAGCGGGTGACCGGATACCTGTTCGAAAGAATCCATATAATCTTCCAGCAGCCGGCTCTTCCAATCGTCGGAAAGGTTGGCGCGCGCCTGCCATAGCATCGATGCCACATCATACTGCGGTGCGCCTTTCATGCCTCCCTGGTAGTCGATAAAATGAACTGAATCATCAGACGCATCCACCATGATGTTGCGGCTTTGAAAATCGCGGAACATGAAAAACTTGTATTCCGTATGTGTCAGATAAGTGCTGAGTGCTTCGAAATCGTTGATGAGTTGTTGCTTGTCATAGGGTCGCCGCAACGCATCCAGAAAATAATATTTGAAATAAAGCAGGTCGGCCATGATAGCTTCCTTCCCGAATTCTTTATTCGTAAGGCAACGTGCGTAATCGAGCTGATCATCGCCTTTGATCTGCAACTCAGCCAGAGCATGCAGGCTTTTTTTGAAAAGATTGTATACTTCATCATTGAAGCCGCCTTTCTCCAGACGGTTCAGCAGGGAGATATCACCAAGGTCTTCCTGCAAATAAAATTGTTTGTCATCGCTGAAAGCAAGGATTTGCGGTACTGCCAGTTTTCGTTCCTTGAAATGTTCAGTAAAATAATGGAAGGTTTCATTTTCACGTATGTTAGCGCCATAGGTGCCGATCACAGACGAACCGGCGCCATGAAGCCTGAAATAACGGCGTTCACTGCCGGATTGAGGCAGTACATCCACTTCGAGTGGATCTTCGCCTTTCCAGGAACGGTACAAATCACGTATTGAAGCGATAATCTCTTGCATGAAGCAAAAATATGATTTGAAGGAGTGAAGCACCGCATTTGGAATGAAAGAATTTTCACAAAAATCGGGGTGCTTTTTCCCATTGGATGCGGGTTCCCGTGACCGAACTTTGTGTTTTTATGAACCAGAATAGCAGTATGCATCCAAGACCGTACTCCCTGACGCAGTTTGAAAGAAGGCTCAATGAAATGGTAAGGTGGTTGTTTTTTTACCGTATGATCTGGATCGCGGTTTTCATCATAAGTATGGCCTTAATAGTAGTGGTTTCCCGGACAAACTGGTCTACGGCTGACCGTTTGAAAAACACCACCTGGGTGTTGACCTGCGGATCCGTGGTGATGGCGATATTTTATGCTATTCTGAATCATGAAGTCAATCATTTCAGGCGAAAAGTGATCAGTTGCCGGCGAAGAAACAGTTGGCATTTGGCGTGGTATCGGAGTGACATAAAGAAGGCATTGTTACTTATCTCAGGATTACGCAAAAAATGTATGAAAAACACAGGCATCTGGTTGAAGAGAACCGATCAACAGAATTTTCACAACTGTTAGAGCAGGATGATAGTGTGAGGACGGCATTCGTTTCTTTGTTTAATTATTTCGAATGCATTTCACTTGGAGTGGCTCACCAAATCCATGATGAAGAATTTATGCGTAAGTCTTTCCGAAGCATCTTTATCGTGTATTTAAACGCTTACGATTTTTACATCCAATATCGTCGGAAAAAGTTCAATTATGATCGCATCTGGAAAGAATTTACCGACCTTGCTGCAAAATGGAAAAACACTCTTTACGACTATTTTTTTAACCCTTAAAACTTAAAATATGAATCAGATTCTTAGCGAACTCAGCGGCTGGTAGTGGATGCCGTAACGCTCCGGCGCGACACCCTCCCCCATGGTTCGTGTATACCCACACTGACATGGTTCGTGTATACCCATACTGACATGGTTCGTGTATACACGAACCATGGGGGAGATTTCATGTTGATGGCTGTTTTAACCCTACGCCTTAGGCCTTAGCCCGAAGTGTCGGGCCTTACTCCTTATGCCTTATGCCTTACACCTAAAACTTACAACTTATCCGCCCATACACTAACACTCATTAGCTTTTTACCTAAATTTGCCTTCCCGCAGCCTGGCTGCGGATTATCCACAGATTATGGCTTATCAACTCAATAACAAGATCCGGATCGTTACTGCAGCCGCTCTATTCGATGGGCACGATGCCGCTATCAATATCATGCGCCGCATCCTGCAAAGCAAAGGTGCCGAGATCATTCACCTCGGACATAACCGCAGCGTGCTCGAAATTGTAGAATGCGCCATCGAAGAAGATGTGCAGGGTATCGCCATTACCAGCTACCAGGGAGGACACATCGAATTTTTCAAATACATGAAAGACCTGCTGGACCAGAACGGCTGCTCGCATATCCGCATCTTCGGCGGCGGCGGCGGCACCATCCTGCCACAGGAAATTGAAGAACTCCATCAGTACGGTATCACCCGCATTTACAGCCCCGACGATGGCCGGCAGATGGGCCTCGAAGGCATGATCGAAGACGTAATCCGTCAATGTGATTTCGCACTCAATGGCACCGGCGACTATCCCAATCCCCTGCAATTGCAGGAAGTTAAAGATATCCGCCGCATCGCACGCCAGATCACCAACGTGGAAAATGGCAACGGATCCGCTCCGGACAATATCACCCAATCCACTCCCGTTCTCGGTATCACCGGTACCGGCGGCGCCGGTAAAAGCAGCGTTACCGACGAACTCGTCCGCCGCTACCTGCACGCGTTCACCGATAAAACCATCGCTGTTATTTCCGTAGACCCTTCGAAGAAAAAAACGGGCGGCGCCTTACTCGGCGACCGCATCCGCATGAATGCCATATCGCATCCGAGAGCCTATATGCGCTCACTCGCTACCCGCGACGATAACACCGCACTCAGCGGCGCCGTTCAGGAAGCCATCGACATCTGCCGCACCGCAGGCTACGACCTCGTCATTCTCGAAAGCGCCGGTGTTGGACAAAGCGACGCATCCATCCTTGAACATTGCGATGTCAGTCTTTATGTAATGACACCCGAATACGGCGCAGCCTCCCAGCTCGAAAAGATCAACATGCTGGACTATGCCGATATTATTTGCATCAATAAGTTTGACAAAGCCGGCGCCCTCGATGCCCTGCACGACGTGCGCAAACAATACAAGCGCAATCATCAACTTTTTCATGCGGCCGATGCCGACCTGCCGATCGTGGGCTCCATCGCCGCACAGTTCAACGACGCCGGCATCAATGAACTGTTCGAAAAACTCATCCTTACACTCGGAAAAAAGACCGGCGTACAATTCGGAGAATTGACCATTCATCCGCATACCAAAGACACAACTACACAATCACAGATCATTCCTCCGCGCCGCGTGCGCTACCTGTCTGAAATCTCCGACAGTAACCGTGCTTACGATCAGTGGGTAAACGATCAATGCCTGATCGCCAGTAAACTTTATATGATCAACGGACTAAAGGATGAAAAAGCATTGAACGGCTCCGCTGACCTGGAAGAGATCCGCCGCCACTACGACGAACAATTGCACCCCGATTGCCGCCGCCTGATCGCGCAATGGGGAAGCATCAAAGAAAAATACGCCGCCGATTATTTCGAATACCAGGTGCGCGATAAAGTGATCCGTCAGGACCTGACCACACGTTCTCTCAGCGGCACACGCATCCGCAAAGTGGTATTACCCACTTATAACGATTGGGGCGATCTGTTGCGCTGGCAATTGCAGGAAAATGTACCCGGCGAGTTTCCCTATACAGCCGGCGTATTCGAACTCAAACGCCAGGGCGAAGACCCGACACGGATGTTCGCCGGTGAAGGCGGGCCCGAGCGGACCAATAAACGTTTCCATTATGTAAGCGTCGACCAACCGGCCAAACGGCTCTCCACCGCATTCGACAGCGTCACCCTTTACGGCGAAGACCCTGCGCATCGCCCGGATATCTACGGCAAAATCGGCAACAGTGGCGTGAGCATCGCCACCGTGGATGACGCCAAAAAATTGTACAGCGGCTTCGATCTCTGCAGTCCCAATACTTCCGTGTCCATGACCATCAACGGCCCTGCCCCCATCGTGCTCGCCTTCTTTATGAATGCCGCCATCGATCAGCGCTGTGAAAAATGGATCAGGGAAAACGATAAACAATCGCTTATCGAAGAAGCATTGCAACGCAAATACGGAAAAGATACCCGTCCCAACTATCTTAACCCGTCTTCTCCCGACGGTTTGCCCGAAGGAAATGATGGACTCGGCCTCCAGTTACTCGGGTTAAGCGGCGAAGAGGTTTTACCCGAAGACATTTATACACAACTGCGCAACGAAGCATTGATGCAGGTGCGCGGGACCGTACAGGCCGATATCCTGAAAGAAGACCAGGCACAGAACACCTGTATTTTCTCCACGGAATTTGCCCTCAAACTGATGGGCGACGTTCAGGAATATTTCATTCAGAAAAAAGTCCGCAATTTCTACAGCGTAAGTATCAGTGGCTATCATATTGCTGAAGCCGGTGCCAATCCAATCACGCAATTAGCGCTGACACTGGCCAATGGTTTTACCTATGTGGAGTATTATCTCAGCCGCGGCATGAACATCGACGATTTTGCGCCCAACCTGTCGTTCTTCTTCAGCAACGGTATGGATCCTGAATACAGCGTGATCGGCCGCGTGGCCCGCCGTATCTGGGCGAAAGCCATGAAACAGAAGTACAATGGCAACGACCGTTCACAGAAACTGAAATACCATATCCAGACTTCCGGCCGCAGCCTTCACGCACAGGAGATCGACTTCAACGATATCCGCACCACTCTGCAGGCACTCTACGCGATTTATGACAATTGTAATTCGCTTCATACTAACGCGTACGACGAGGCGATCACTACGCCCACCGAAGAAAGCGTCCGCCGGGCAATGGCCATCCAGTTGATCATCAACCGTGAATTAGGCGCTGCCAAAACAGAAAATTATATCCAGGGAAGTTTTGCGATCGAAGAACTCACCAACCTCGTTGAAGAAGCGGTACTTGCCGAGTTTGACCGCATTACCGAACGCGGAGGCGTGTTGGGTGCCATGGAACGTATGTATCAGCGTAATAAAATCCAGGAGGAAAGCCTGCATTATGAAATGCTCAAGCATAAGGGTGAATATCCGATCGTAGGTGTTAATACATTCCTCAATAAAAAAGGAAGTCCCACCATCGTACCGGCTGAAGTGATCCGCAGCACCACCGAAGAGAAAGAACAACAGATTAATAACCTGCATGCGTTTCATCAACGGAACGAAAAAAAATCAGCCGCTGCATTACAGCAATTGAAAGAGGTAGCAATAAAAAATGGCAACCTGTTCGATGAGCTGATGGAGACCGTGAAGTATTGTTCACTCGGACAGATCACGCACGCGCTTTATGAAGTAGGCGGTCAATACCGCAGAAATATGTAAATGAAGAAAGCGGCCGTAACAGCCGCTTTCTTTTTACCCTGCTTTGTCTTTATTAGCAGAGATACTCTCCACATATTCCTTAACTGATTGGGGATCTTTCCCCAATTTCTTCGCCAGCCGGTCAATAAGCTCCTGATCATGGCCGGGCGTATAGTGGAGGTCATCGTCCGTAAGCTGGATGTTATTTTCTTTCAGACTCTCTTTTACCTGTTCCCAACTGCTTTCAAGTTTTAATTTCATATCATTCCTTTTTAAACATAAAAACCACCGGCAGGTGGTTTTGGATTTATAGAGACAACAGCCTTATTGCATCGATCACCGATCAATGCGAAGGAGTTGGAGTGTGCGCCACAGGCGAGTGTTTTCCCTCCCGTATCTCTTCCACCATTTTTTTGTTGAATGCCGGAAGATCTTCCGGACTGCGACTGGTAACAAGACCATTATCTGTCACAACTTCCATGTCTACCCAATGCGCACCTGCATTTTCCAGATCGGTGCGGATAGATTTATAAGAAGTCAGTTTTCTTCCTTCCAGTAAACCTGTTTCAATCAGCAGTTGCGGACCATGACAAATGGCAGCAACAGGTTTTCCTGCTTCAAGAAATTGTTGCGCAAATTCCACACACTGTTTGTTTGCGCGCATCTGATCGGGATTGATCACACCGCCAGGCACCACCAGTGCATCATAATCAGCAGGATCTGCTTTATCAAGATTTACATCTACAGGTAATTCAATGGACCAATGATCGTGGTTCCACGCTTTCACTTTTCCTTTCTGCGGGGAGACAATATCTACTCGTGCGCCTGCTTCCTCCAACGCCTTTTTAGGGCTGGTGAGTTCTACTTCTTCAAAACCATTTTCAGTAAGAATGACTACTTTTTTTCCGGTGAGTGTTGCCATAGGTTATATGTTGAATAAGATGAATAATTGGTGTTACCATTCATCTTATCCAAAAAGAATACCAGTACGGACAATGTGCAAAACTCGGATCAGTTGCCGGCAGCCGCTTCGTCCAGCATCCAGCTGATTTTTCCTTTTGTGGGAATCACTCCTTCTACAGGGTAGGGAGTATGTTTGGCGCGCCCGCGTATGGTAGCGATAACTGGCTGTTTCTCTTTACCTGCCACCAGGAATATGGCCTCTCGGCTGCGGTTAATCAGCGGATAAGTGAAGCTGATACGGTGTGTTTGTTTTTCTTCCACCCAAACGGCGCTTACCCATTTTTTCTTTTCATGGAGAATAGACGTATGGGGAAAAAGTGACGCAGTATGTCCATCAGCGCCCATTCCGAGCAACATCCAGTCGAATGCCGGTGAGGAGCTGCCAAGCAATTTACGCAGGCGTTCTTCGTATTTAGCAGCACAGGCTTCGGGTTTGCCTTTGGTAGGAATGGCGAGAATATTTGCTTTGGGAATGGGTACATGGTCCAGCAACGCTTCACGCGTCATACGGAAGTTACTGTCGGCATCGGTGTGCGGCACAAACCGTTCATCACTCCAGCACAGAAATACTTTTTTCCAGGGAATGTTGCGGCTGAAGTCAGGCGTTGCAAGCAATTGATATAAACGGCGTGGCGTACTTCCGCCGGAAAGGCCAACGATAAAACGTCCGCGTGCAGCCACCGCTTCGGCGCAGGCCTTTACAAAAAAATGTGCAGCGGCAAGGCTGAGTGATTCACTGTCTTTCCAGATAAATGTTTCTGCGGAAGTCGATGCCATACTTAATAGTTCTTTCGGTTATGTTAGTTAATTCAGCCAGCCATTGCAGCTTTTGCTTTGCGTGGCTTACGCGCGGGTTTCGCAGGCTGCAGCGGCTGCGGCAGGAAGGTCCAGTCGAATCCTTGTTGCTGTATCAATTCATTTGCTTTATCTGGTCCCCATGTACCGGCTTTGTAGGGTAACAGGTCTTCGCTGGTTGATTTCCATGCGTCGAGGATCGGCATTACTTTGGCCCATGCGGCTTCCACCTGGTCGGCACGCATAAACAAAGTTGCATCTCCTTCCAGTACATCGAGCAGCAATGCTTCGTATGCTTCGGGAACCGCTTCGGTATAGGATTCTTTGTAAGTAAAATCCATTTCCACCGGTTTGAGTTTCATTTCCACACCAGGTATTTTACTTTCAAACAGCAAACTGATTTCCTGCTCCGGCTGAATGCTGATGATAAGTCTGTTGGGAACTGTTTCCTTTTGAAACAGTTTATGCGGCGATTCGCGGAATTGTATTACAATCACCGAAGATTGTTTGGGCAAACATTTCCCGGTACGTAAAAAGAAGGGTACACCCTGCCAGCGCTCGTTGTCGATATAAAGACGCGCAGCTACAAATGTTTCCGTATTCGAATCCCTGGCAACTTTTTCTTCCTGGCGATATCCTTTCTGCGATACGCCATTGATCTTACCTGCGGTATATTGTCCACGTACCACATTCTTAAATACATCTTTCTTCTTGAAAGAGCGTATTTCCTGCACCACTTTCACGCGTGCATCGCGGATTGCTTCGGCTTCGTATTTCCCCGGACATTCCATGGCCACCACACACATGATCTGCATCAGGTGGTTTTGTATCATGTCGCGCAAAGCGCCGCTTTGATCATAGTAACCACCGCGGCCCGAAACGCTCACCTGCTCTGCCACACTGATCTGTATGTGATCGATGAAGCGGTTATTCCACAAAGGCTCAAATACATAATTGGCAAAACGGAAAGCCATCATGTTCTGCACCGTTTCTTTACCCAGGTAATGGTCGATGCGGTAGATCTGGCTTTCTTTGAAATGTTTGGTCAGCAGTTTATTGAGTTCTTTGGCGGAGGCGAGATCATTGCCAAATGGCTTTTCCACTACGATGCGGTCTTTCCCTTCCACCGATGCCAGTCCATGCGAAGACAAGGCGATGGAGATCGGTTCGATGAAACGCGGGGCTACGGAGTAATAGAATAAACGGGAAGCGCGCTCTTTCCATTTTTTATCGTTGGCTTCGAGCGTTTTGCCCAGTCGCGTATAGGTATCTTCCTGCGTGAAGTCGCCCTGGAAGAAAAAGACGTGCTGGGAAAATTTTTTCCATTCTTCTTTGGTGGCTTTGCCGCTGCGGGAAAACGTATTGATGCCCTCGAGCAGGTGTTTGCGGTATTCGTCTTCGTCGAGTGCCTGGTGATGAATGCCATAGATGGCAAACTTCGAAGGCATGAAATCATTGATGTACAGATTGAAGAAGGCCGGGATCAGTTTGCGCCAGGCCAGGTCACCGTTGCCGCCAAAGATGACGATATTGGAAGCTTCGGGTTTTTTGTGGGTCATGATCTTTCGTTGATAATGTAGATGAATCAGGTGTTGGCAGGCAGGTTATTCCTGCAGATCTTTACTGGGTGGTGTCACCGTCTGGGCTTTGTTTTCCCAATCGGCATGAAACACACCTTCCTTATCGATCCGCTCATAGGTATGTGCACCGAAATAATCGCGCTGCGCCTGAATGAGGTTGGCAGGCAATCTTTCGCGGCAGTATGCATCGAAATAGCTCAATGTAGCGGCAAACGTGGCAGCGGGCAATCCAGATGCCATAGCCGTTTGCAGCAGCTTCACCATATCGCCACGGTGTTTTTGCAATGATTCACTGAACACGGGTGAAAGGATCAGGTTCGACAATGCCGGATCCTGTGTATAGGCTTTGCGCAGATCGTTGAGCATGGCAGAACGGATGATGCATCCGCCTTTCCATACCCGTATTACTTCGGCAATATTGATGTCATAGGTAAATTGTGCGGACGCCACCGTCAGCAATTGCAATCCCTGACCGTAGGCCAGCAGGAAGCCCATGTACAGTGCATTACGTGCTGCAGCAATGAGTTGTTCCGCATCAGGATGTTCTTCAGCCGTATGATCGGGATAAATGGCGGCGGCCTTTTTACGTTCTGTTTTCAGGGCAGATAAATAACGCATCGTTACCGCAGAGTCGATCGTCGGCAGCGGCACGTTGAGCTCCAGCGCGCTTTGTGAAGTCCAGAGACCGGTGCCTTTTTGTTTGGCCTTGTCCAGAATCATGTCTACGAGATCGTTGCCGGTATCGTCATCTTTTTTCAGGAAGATGTCTGCGGTTATTTCTACAAGGAAGGATTGCAGTTCGGCTTTGTTCCATTCTGCAAAAACCTGCTGCATGCGTTCGTTGGAAACACCGGCGCCATATTTCAGGATACCGTACACTTCGCTGATCAGTTGCATCATGGCATATTCGATGCCGTTGTGAACCATTTTGGTATAATGGCCAGCCGCTGCGTTGCCGATGTAGGCCACACAGGCGCCTTCGTCACTTTTCGCCGCAATGGCTTCCAGGATGGAGCGCATCAGCTCATAGCTTTCTTTATTGCCGCCGGGCATCAGGCTGGGACCGAAACGTGCGCCTTCTTCTCCTCCGCTTACGCCCATGCCGATGAAATGAAATCCCGAATCGCGGAGCGCCGCGTAGCGGCGTTCTGTGTCGGTATAATGAGAGTTGCCGCCATCGATCAGGATATCTCCTTTAGACAACAGCGGTGTTATTTCACCGATAACCGTGTCTACAATCTTGCCTGCAGGCACCAGCAACATGATGATGCGCGGCGTCTGCAAAGCTGCTACAAATTCTTCGGGAGTGGCAGCGGTCGTTACCGGGCGGTCGCCCGCAACTTCCTGCAATTTCTTACGTTGTTTTTCGTCGCGGTCGTATCCGCATACTTCAAATCCGTGGTCTGCAATGTTCATGACCAGGTTGCTTCCCATGGTCCCAAGTCCGATCATTCCAAAATGTGCCGGCATAACGTTTTTTTGTGGTTGGAGATCTGTCTGCTACTAATTCCTGATTACGCAGCAAAAATAAGGATTGCTTTTTTTGCCATCAGGTATTTAATTTTGAATGGAGTTATTGACTGAACCAATTCGATCACCTGTCGCTTCGCGGCCCTTAAATTGTTTACTCTCCCATGCGTTTGTCTTTCCTTTACCTGGCTGCTGCCTGCATGGCAGCTTCATTATTTGCCTGCCGTACCACTGCCGGCCCATATGCCGAAACCAATACACGCTACCGGGAGCAGGCAGATTCGCTGGCAATGATTGTCAAACGTACACCAGCCGCTGATCCTTATTATAAAAACGGCCGTGACTGGGTGGGCACTACCAATTTCAACCTGCGCAAGCCTAATTATGTTATAATACATCATACGGCACAAAATAGTTGTGAGCAGACACTTAAAACTTTTACACTGCCCCGTACGCAGGTTAGTGCGCATTACGTAATCTGCAAAGACGGAACGGTATATCATATGCTCAACGACTACCTGCGGGCATGGCATGCCGGTGCCAGCCGCTGGGGCACCAACACGGATATTAACTCTGCCAGTATCGGCATCGAACTCGACAACAACGGCGCCGAGCCATTCCCTGAGGCGCAAATCAACAGCCTGATGGAAGTACTGGCACGTTTGAAATCGAGCTACACCATTCCTGCGGATCATTTCATCGGCCATTCGGATATTGCACCGGGCCGCAAAGTAGATCCCAACAAAACATTTCCCTGGCAACAATTGGCGCAGAAGGGTTATGGCGCCTGGTATGACACTACCAACGTGCAGGTGCCCGAATATTTCGATCCGATGCTTGCCCTCCGCGTGATCGGTTATGATACAAGAAAACCCGAATATGCATTCGGTTCGTTCCGTCTGCACTTTTTACCCAATGACACCAGCCGCAGTTTTACGGACACCGACAAAAAAATTCTCTGGAGCCTGATGAACCGTCAATAAAACGGAACTGTTGTAAAACTGTTAAAGGGGGCACAGGTTCTTGCATTCTTGATGTAACTTCAGGGCTCGTTATATGATCAAAATTATACCCCTGATGAAATATTTCCTTGCCGCCATTACTATCTGCCTGTTCATTACAAGTACTTCCGCGCAAAACGTGGAATCGACAATTGCGTTGTATGCAGATAAGTATCCGCAGGAAAAAACATACTTACATTACGACAAATCGAGCTACGGCGCGGGGCAGACCGTCTGGTTCAAAGCTTACCTGATGAGCGGCATCATGCCTGCTGATGAAAGCAAAACATTTTATGTAGACTGGACAGATGACAAAGGAAAATTATTGGAACATGGGGTATATCCCGTGATACAGGCCAGTGCCAGCGGCCAGTTTGATATCCCGGCAAACTATAAAGGCGACTACATTCACGTAAAAGCCTACACCAAGTGGATGCTCAACTTCGACACCGCATTCATTTACCAAAAAGACATACGTGTATTGCAGCCGAAAGCGCCTGCTGCCGCCAATGCGCCGAAACCTGCAGTCATCCCAACCCTGCAATTTTTCCCCGAAGGGGGCGATGCAGTAGCCGAACTCTCCAACAAAATTGCCTTTAAAGCCAATGATCAATGGGGCCGGCCGGTGAAAATAAAAGGAGTAGTGGTTGACAGCAAAGGACAGGTGATCGACAGCCTGCGTCCGCGTCACGATGGTATGGGTTTCTTCTATATTCTTCCGCAATCGAACGAAACCTATACGGCAAAATGGAAAGATGAAAAGGGAAAAGATTATACAACACCACTTCCCGTTGCCAAAAAAGAAGGCATCACTTTGCAGGTAGCCTCCGCCGGAGATAAACGTACGGTGGTGATCAATTCCAACCTGGCAGCGCTCAAAACCCAACCGACGATTCATGTGCTTGGTACGATGAACCAGAACCAGGCATTCAAAGTAACCCGCGATATATCGGCAGGTAATACCAGACTCGTGATTCCCACGGCAGACCTGCCTACCGGCATTCTCACGATTACCGTATTCGACGATCAATGGAAACCATTGGCAGAACGTATCACATTTGTCAACAACAACGAGGCCATCTTCAAACCAACAGTAAACGTGGATCATTGGGGATTGAGTCAGCGTGCGCGCAACAAAGTGGATATTATGCTGCCCGATACCATGTTTACCAACCTGTCGATTTCCGTTACGGATATCGGCATCGACAGCGACAGCAGCGACAATATCATTTCCCATTTATTACTGGCCAGTGAGATCAAAGGACAGGTATACAAACCCGCGTATTATTTTTCTGCCACCAGCGATACGATCAATCAGCACCTCGACCTGGTGATGCTTACACACGGGTGGCGCCGTTTCAAATGGGATGAAGTGGTGGCCGGAAAAACACCTTCACTCATTTACCAGCGCGACACCTCCTATCTCTCGATCGGCGGACGCGTATATGGCGTGAACCAGGCGCTGTTCAGAGATGCAGGCGAAATCATTTTGATGATCAAACCCATGGAAGGCCAGAAAGAAGGACAAAGTCTGTTATTGCCGATCGGTACGGACGGCACTTTCGGCGATCCCAACGTATTGCTTTTTGACTCCGTAAGAATTTACTACCAACTGTCGCAGAAAAAAGGCTTACGTGATGCTTCGGTGAAGTTTATGGAAAATCTGCTGCCACCACTCCGCAATAACCAGGCGGCCAACGGACTGTATTCGCAGCAATGGGACACATCCGGTATGGCACGCAACCGCCTGCTAGCCGATGAAGCGGCCAAACTGCTGGCGAATGCCGAGGGAAAAATGCTTGACAACGTAGTGATAAAAAGTAAGACAAAGACCAAAGTGGAACAGATGGATGAGAAGTATACATCTGCTTTTTTTAAGGGTGATGGTATGCAGTTCGACATCACCGAGGATCCTGCGGCCCTGGGCGCCATGACCATTTTCAATTACCTGCAGGGTCGTGTGGCTGGATTACAGATAAGCACCGGAGGGCCTGGCGGCAACACTTCTCTGCAATGGCGCGGCGGTTCTCCGCAATTATACCTCGATGAAATGCCAACCGAACCGGATCAGATACAATCGGTACCCGTAGCAGATATTGCTTATGTAAAAGTGTTCCGTCCGCCGTTTATGGGCGGCTTCAACGGAGCCAACGGTGCCATTGCCGTTTACACACGCCGTGGAGGTGATATCAAATCAACACCCGGCTCAGGACTGGCCAATGAAAAAGTAGTTGGCTACTCGCTGATCAAACAATTCTATTCGCCTAACTACGATTCATATAAAAAAGAAAACGAGTCGCGCGACCTGCGCACCACTTTATACTGGAATCCGCAATTGCGCGCCGGTGGCAAAGACCGTAAAGTGTCCGTTACGTTTCACAATAATGATGTTTCCGAAGCATTCCGTGTAGTAATAGAAGGCATGACGGGCGATGGAAGACTGGCGCATGTGGAGTATGTGATGGAATAAAGCACCTTTGGTGCAATGTGAAAATGTGAAGATGTGGAAATGTGAAAATCGTTTTAGCTACAGCGTCTCTGCTCCTTATGCGCCTTTGCGTGAAACGGTGTCCTTTTTTACGCAAAGACAGCCATTGACGATTCACGCCCGAGACTTCGGGATGACGATTCACCATTCACCTTTTTGAATTTTGACTTTTGAATTTTGAATTCTTGCATCTTTCTAATAACATCCTCCCCCGTATTGTCCTATTTTTGCTACATGCATAACCGGCGCTTGCCATTCAACTAAACAAGCAGCAGATGACAGCAGAACACCAGCGACTGGCCGTGAACGCCACTAAAGCTATTCCTCTCGCACAATGGGGACCTTACCTCAGTGAACGGCAATGGGGCACCGTGCGCGAAGATTACAGCAATAATGGTGATGCCTGGCATTATTTCCCCTTTGAACACGCGCACTGCCGCTCCTATATCTGGGGCGAAGACGGACTCGCGGGCATTTCAGATTTCTTCGGTAATCTCTGTTTCGGCATTTCACTGTGGAACGGACAGGATGCCATTCTCAAAGAACGGCTGTTCGGCCTCGGTAACCCGCAAGGCAATCACGGAGAAGACGTAAAAGAACTTTACTATTATCTCGACAACCTTCCTACGCATTATTACATGGAATTCCTGTACAAGTATCCGCAACAGGCATTCCCCTACGAACAACTGCGCGAAGAGAATAAGAAACGCTCCAAACAGGATCCTGAGTATGAAATACTCGATACCGGCGTATTCAACGACAATCGTTATTTCGATGTAAAAATCACCTATGCCAAAGAAAGCGCACAGGATATGTTCATCCGCATCGACGTAACCAACCGTTATTCACAGGCGGCAGATCTTAGCTTGTTGCCAACACTTTGGTTTTACAACCGCTGGGAACAAGGCGCTTTCCGCCAGAAACCCTGCATTTCTTATATCAATAAAAACAGCGTCAAGGCAGAACATGAACGCCTCGGTGATTACTTTTTCTATTTTCAGAATCCCGATAAATTGCTGTTTACGGAAAACGAAACAAACACAGAAAAAGTAACCGGCACCCCCAATAAATCCATTTTTGTAAAAGATGCGTTCAACGACGCCATCATCGAAGGCAAAAATGTAAATGAACTCGCAGCAAGAAAAGCCGGCACCAAAGTATCACCCGTTTATCAGTTAAAAATAAATGCCGGTGCTACCAAAACAGTTTACTGCCGCCTCAGCAGCAAGCAGGTCGACACTCCTTTTGCCAGAGGATTCAAAGATGTTTTTAAAGTACGCAAACAGGAAGCTGATGAATTTTATGCGGCTATCCTTCCCAAAGGCATGGACGGAGAAAAAGCCAACATCCAGCGGCAGGCACTGGCCGGTATTCTCTGGAGCAAACAATATTATCATTTTGATGTAGAAGAATGGCTGACGCAAAGCGATGGCATCACGCCCGTCAGCATTTCCAAAATGAGCGGACGCAACAACGACTGGAAACACCTGAAGAACCAGGATATCATCATGATGCCGGACAAATGGGAGTACCCATGGTATGCCGCATGGGACCTCGGTTTCCAATGTATCTCGATGGCCGTGGTGGATCCTACCTTCGCCAAGCATCAGTTGCAACTGGTCATGCGCGAATGGTACATGAAACCTGACGGTCAGCTTCCCGCTTACGAATGGAATTTCAGCGATGTGAACCCACCCGTACAGGCCTGGGCCGCCATGCAGATCTATCACATTGAAAAAAAGCAAACCGGAAAAGGCGATATACAATTTCTAAAAAAAGTCTTTCATAAACTCCTGCTCAATTTCACCTGGTGGATCAACCGCAAGGACGTCAATGGCAACAATATCTTTGAAGGCGGATTCCTTGGCCTCGATAATATCGGTGTATTCAACCGCAGCTTTCATTTCCCCGGCGAAATGCAGCTCGAACAGGCCGACGGTACCAGTTGGATGGGCATCTACGCACTTGATATGATGGACATGGCCGTAGAGATCGCGCTGGAAGACCGCTCTTTCGAAGACATGGCCACCAAATTCTTCGAACACTTTGTACTGATCGCCGAGTCGCTGAACGAACATGGTCTTTGGAACGAAGAAGACCGTTTCTTCTACGATGTATTATGCGTAACCGGTGCCGATCCCGTGCCCCTGCGCATTCAATCAGTAGTGGGTATCACGCCGCTCTATGCCGTTTCCACTATCAGTAAAAAAGCCATGGACCTGCTCACCGACTTTAAGAAAAGAGTGACCTGGTTTGAAAATTACCGTAAGAAAAATGCACTTTTCTGGCCCAACGAAGAACGTAGCCAGGACGGTGAAATATTATTATCATTAGTACCGAAAGACCGGTTAATCGATTTGCTGCAACGCCTGCTGAACGAAGAAGAATTTTTATCCGAAGGCGGTATCCGTGCTTTGTCTAAATACCACGACCAGCATCCTTACTCTGTTACGGTGGACGGTAATATCTACAGTATCCGGTACGATCCGGGCGATTCCACCTCCGATATGTTCGGTGGCAATTCCAACTGGCGCGGTCCCGTATGGATGCCCATCAACTTTCTCATCATCCAGTCGATCCGCCGCTATGGCGAGTTTTACGGCGATTCATTGAAAGTGGAATACCCTACCGGTTCAGGTCAGCATTTGAACCTTGAACAAGTGGCTAATGAACTTTCTCTCCGCGTGGTGAGCCTGTTTGAAAAAAATGAAGAAGGTGCGCGTACCCTTTACGGTGACTATAGCTGGTTTTATAAACAACCGGGTAACGAAGAACTGGTAATGTTCTATGAATATTTCCACGGAGATTCGGGAAGAGGGTTGGGTGCTTCACATCAGACAGGATGGACAGCATTGGTGGCAGAATTGATCAGCGAGATCGGGGAAAGAAAAGAAACCATCAGCGATCGTTCAGCAGCAGTCCCTGATAAGATCCTGGAGTAACGCCTTCCGCTTTGCGGAACAATCTTACAAAGTAATTCACATCACTAAAACCGCATTGCTGGCTCACGCTGGTGATGCTGTTTTTTTTATCGGCCAGCAGTTGCTTGGCCAGCCTGATCCTTTCGCGGTTGATATATTCCAAAGGTGTTAAGCCGAATTGTTCGCGGAACCATTTGAAAAACATATTACGGCTGAGATAAGCCTGCCGGCAAAGTATATCGATGCTGAATTTTTCGGTGAGATGCTCGTGTATATAATGCAGTACGTAATGTAAACGGCTGCTGTTGTTGCTCTCCTGGCTTTCGGCTTCTACCTGGTACAGATGCTGGCTCTGCACCAACCTGATCAGCAACTCTTTCATATTGAGATCGGCAAAAATATTCTTGGCCTTATCTCCGCTGCTGCATACGCGGATCAGCTTGTTGATGATCTCTGTCACTTCATCATCATTCTCAAAATGATATTGATTGAAGCGGAGTTGCCAGTTGTGTTGCTCATCACCTGCATTGTAATAGTTATCGAGATAATGCAGTGTGTCGTCGATGTAGCGCGGGTCTACCGCGAGCGCGATGCATTGCGTGGGATTTTCTGCCTGTGCTTCAGGAAAATCGATCACCATGGTTTCATTGGCCGGCACGATCACGGTTTCGCCCGGCATATAATCGAAAGCAGGCTTATCATAAAGATGCATTATTTTTTTGCCGCGGACCATGCTGGTGATTACGAAATCGGTGAAGGTGAGCGGCACACGGTATGCCTGCTGATAGCTTTCAAAAATATTCAGTTCGCAATTGGTAAGATTGAATACACGCCTGTTTTCTACCAGCGTATTAAGACGCCCGGGCGCAGTGAGGTCAATCTTGTTCAGCATTTTTCCGGCAGGCATAGCGGCTCACATTTTTGGCAATGACACTTCCTGAAGTTACGGCATTATCCGGGCAGGGATAACACAAAGGGTACGATTGTGCTATAACTAAGTACAAAAATACCGTGTGTTCGTTCGTAAGTTTTGAAAATTAGCTGAATTAAATAACGATTTAAAACAGCTTGACCATGAGTACTAACACAGCCACAGCCCCGCAATCGGCTATTGCTTCCCGTCCCAAATTCAAGGACCGGTACGATCATTATATTGGAGGAGAATGGGTTGCCCCTTCGTCGGGCGAGTATTTCGATAATATTTCCCCGATCGATGGAAAGGTATTTACCCGGGCGGCCCGCGGCAACGCCCAGGATGTGGAGAAAGCCATAGACGCCGCACACAAGGCCTTTGCTACCTGGGGAAAATCTGCCGCTGCCTACCGCAGCAACCTGTTGCTGAAAATCGCACAGGTGATTGAAGATAACCTCGAACACCTCGCTATTGTTGAAACAATCGATAACGGTAAAGCCATCCGCGAAACACGGGCGGCCGACCTGCCACTCGTGGTGGATCATTTCCGCTACTTTGCCGGTGTGATCAGAAGTGAAGAAGGGACTTTAAGCGAACACGATGAAACCACCGTGAGCATCAACCTTCATGAACCCATCGGTGTTGTGGGCCAGATCATTCCCTGGAATTTTCCGCTGCTGATGGCTACCTGGAAAATTGCACCGGCCCTCGCCGCCGGTTGTTGCGCAGTGGTAAAACCCGCAGAGCAAACACCCACCAGCATCATGGTGCTGATGGAACTCATTGGAGATATTTTACCGAAAGGTGTACTCAACGTCGTAACAGGTTTTGGTCCGGAAGCCGGCAAGCCGCTGGCCAGTTCTCCGCGGATCAATAAAGTAGCTTTTACCGGCGAAACCACCACCGGCCGGCTGATCATGCAATACGCTTCCGAAAACCTGATTCCCGTAACCATGGAACTCGGTGGCAAAAGCCCCAACATCTTCTTCGAATCGGTAGCGGATGCCGACGACGATTTCTTTGACAAAGCCGTAGAAGGTGCGGTGATGTTTGCGCTGAATCAGGGTGAGGTTTGCACCTGTCCTTCAAGGATGCTTGTGCATGAAAAGATCTTCGACCGTTTCATGGAACGCGTGATCCAGCGCACCAATGCCATCAAACTCGGCAACCCGCTCGACGGCACCGTGATGATGGGCGCGCAGGCCAGCGAAGACCAGTATAATAAAATCCTCAGCTATCTCGATATCGGCCGCCAGGAAGGCGCGCAGGTGCTCGCCGGTGGTGAAGCATTTCATCAGAACAGCGGACTTGAGCACGGGTATTATATCCGCCCCACGATTTTCAAAGGCCACAATAAAATGCGCGTGTTCCAGGAAGAAATCTTCGGTCCTGTAACGTCGGTCACCACTTTCAAAACCACGGAAGAGGCGATTGAAATAGCCAACGATACGCTGTACGGTCTGGGTGCCGGCGTATGGACCCGCGATGCACACGAGTTGTACCAGGTACCACGAGCCATTCAGGCCGGACGGGTTTGGGTGAATTGTTATCATGCCTACCCTGCTCACGCACCGTTTGGTGGTTATAAAAAATCAGGCTTTGGCCGGGAAACACACAAGATGATGTTGAATCATTACCGGCAAACGAAAAATATGCTGGTTTCTTACGGGAAACAGAAACTCGGTTTTTTTTAAATGGCACAGGGCAAGTGCGCAGTGGCGCTTCGGCGCCACTGTTTTGTTAATAAAAAAGATCAACTATGCCTATCCCTCGTGTTACCGCTACTCCTGCTGCACTGGAATTAATCGCCCGTTTGCAGGAACTGCACGGACCGCTGATGTTTCATCAAAGCGGAGGCTGTTGTGATGGCAGCCAGCCGATGTGTTTTGCCAGCGGTGAATTCCGCACCGGCGGCAGCGATGTATTGCTCGGCCATATCGCCGGCACTCCTTTTTACATGGGTCGCGATCAATTTGAATACTGGAAACATACGCAACTGATACTCGACGTCACACCCGGCGGAGGGAGCAGTTTTTCATTAGAAATTCCGCTGGGCGTTCGATTTTTGATAAGGTCGCGGGTGTTTACGGAGGAGGAATTGGAGAACCTTGAAAGCAGCGTGAATGGTGAATCGTGATCCCGAAGTCTCGGGAGTCAATGGTGAATCGTCAATGGGCATGCTGGTTCGTGCATACCCGAACGAGCATCCGGTCTGCGGAACAATAAGGAGTAACGGTACCAGATGAATACAACCGTAAGACTGTTTTACCTATTACCTACTACTTAAAACGGCTGTTTTAACCTTACACCTTAGGCCTCCAACTTTGGCACAACTATTTCAATAGTTATTCCTTAAAACTTTGCCCCATGCGTTTAATCATGCTATTTATTGCCTTTGCCGGTATCGCCGGTATGAGTGCCTGTAACAATGCGGAACAAAAAGAAACGGTGAAAGACTCTGTTGCAGCCGATAACACACTTCCGCCGCCGCCATCCACACCTGAGGAAAGAGCCGCCGCGCTGGCCGGATGCTACAGCGTTATCCACGGCCGCGACACCTCATCGCTGCAACTGGACGTACGCGGTACCGCCGTTACCGGCCCGTTGAGCTATATGTTGTATGAAAAAGATAAAAATACCGGTACTATCCAGGCAGAGATCAAAGACGACCTGCTGACCGGCTGGTACTTTTTCAAATCAGAAGGGATCATGTCCGTAAGACAGGTAATCTGGAAAATCCATGGTGCAGACCTCTGGCCTGGAATGGGTGAAATGAAGTCGAATAAAGACACATTGTCTTTTGTAAACCCCAACAACCTGCAGTTCGACACCACGCATCCGTTTAAGAAAGTTCCATGCATGCTCTAGGGCAGCTCTCCCGCCGGATCGCGGTCATCGTATTGCTGACGCAGTTTTTTCATTTCGTCTTTCAACTCTTTTAATAAAACCTGGTAGGATTTATCTCCCGCCAGGTTTTTTTGTTCGTTGGGATCCTTTTCCAGGTCATAGAGTTCCCATTCTTTCGCCGTATAAAAATAGATCAGCTTATACTTGCTGCTGCGGATGGCTACATGCGGCAGCACTGTATGGTCTTTTACAAATTCATAGTAGTGATAATAGAGGTAAGGACGTGAAAGGTCGCCTCTCTTTCCTTCCAGGATCGGCAAGAGACTCAGCCCCTGTACAGACGACGGTGCTTTGGCGCCGGCTATCCCGAGGATAGTGGGCGCGAAATCGATGTTTTGTACCAGCGCATTAGTGACTGTACCGGGCTTGATATGACCGGGCCATTTCACCAGCAAGGGCGTACCCATCGATATATCGTAGGCAAACCGTTTATCAAACCATCCATTTTCTCCCAGATAAAATCCCTGGTCGCTGGTATACACAACGGCGGTGTTGGCCGCCAGGCTGTTTTTATCCAGGTAATCTAATACCCGTCCTACGCTTTCATCGATCGATGCCACGCAGGCAAGATAATCCTGCATATACCATTGGTATTTGTAACGGAGCAATTCTTTTCCCGAGGGCTTTTTATCGCGCAGGATCTTTCCTCTTTCCGCAAAAATGGCTTCATAACGCGCACGCTGGTCCGCGGGTACGCGTCGCATAATGGCTTTGTAATAATTAATTTCTTCCTGACCCGGTGCCAGTTCCGGGATATCTTTCAGATAAGCTGGATCAATTTTCAGATCGCTGCAAAGCTGCATGTCTTCCAATATGCGCATGGTCTGCGTACGCCATGCCGTTCCTTTTCCTGTAGAATCTACATACAGTGTTGATGGCTCGGGAAAGGTCTGGCGGCTGAATTGCTCGAGGTATTTCAGTGCCGGAAAGAAATAACGGTGCGGTGCTTTGTGATGAAAAAACAAAGCGAACGGTTTTTGTTTATCACGGCTTTCGAGCCATTGCAGGGCATCATCTGTTAATACATCAGTAGCATATCCTTTCTCCGTAATCGTATCGCCTTTCATGGTGATCATGCGTGTATCGAAGTATTGCCCCATACCGGGCAGGATACGCCAGTAATCAAAGCCTGCAGGCAATGAATGCAAATGCCATTTTCCTATCAAGGCCGTTTGATAGCCCGCTTGTCCCAGCCATACCGGCAATGTCTGTAAGGAAGAATCGAACCTTGACCGGTTATCACGCACGCCATTTTTATGGGAATGCTGCCCGGTCAGCAGGGTCGCGCGCGCGGGTGCGCAGATTGAATTGCCTACAAAAGCTTTATTGAAACGCATCCCTTCTTTGGCAAGGCGATCAATGTTGGGCGTCTGGATCAGTTTGTTGTTATAAGCGCTGATGGCATCGTGATCATGATCGTCGCTCATGATGTAAATGATATTGGGCGACTGGGCTCCTGCTTCATACAAGCAGAAAAACAGGGCAAAAAGCAAGATTATGCGCATATAAAAGCCGGGTTTGATCATGGCAGTGAATGGTGAATTGTCATCCCGAAGGATGCCGGGGCTGTTACCTATTACTTAAAACCTATTACCTGATACGGCTGTTTTAACCGTTCACCTTCCACTTTTAAAGTTACGGGCAAAAAAGGGAATGTAATTTGATACCCTGTTCTCTAAAAACTATGTTTCATTTATTACAAGCCGGCTCCCACGAAATTTTCGATTGGCCCAAACTGCTGTTTGGCGAGCAGGATAGCTGGTTTGTGTTGGAAATCCTGTTCCGCACGGTGATCATGTATATCGTGATCCTGGTCGGACTAAGGCTCGTGGGCAAGCGCGGTGTCCGCCAGCTTTCGGTATTCGAACTGGTAGTCATCATTGGTCTGGGCTCGGCTGCAGGCGATCCCATGTTTTACCAGGAGGTGGGATTGGTCAGCGCCTTGTTTGTTTTTCTGACCATCATTATGGCTTATCGCGCTACCACCTGGCTTACGGCCAAATCAAAAAAATTCGAAGAACTGATCGAAGGCAAAACGATCTGCCTGATCGAAGACGGGAAATTCTGTCATAAAAGTTTTGACAAGGAAGACCTGGCCCAGGACGAGTTTTTTGCCGAACTGCGCAACCGCGGCGTATCGCAGGTGGGACAAGTAGAACGCGGCTACCTCGAAACATCCGGTGAGATCAGCTTATTCTTCTACCCCGACGACCAGGTAAAATCCGGCCTGCCGATATTGCCACATGAATTCAATAAATTGCTCACCAACATCGCTGAAAAAGCAAACTATGCCTGCCGGAATTGTGGCAGTACCTTTACACTCGACCCTTCGCCCGTTCAGGTATGTAAAGAATGCGGGCATGATAAATGGGTAAAATCCTCTGATAGAAAAAGAGTCAGTTAAACTACCATTATGGAATTTGGACGCGTAAACGAAAACGAATTAAAGAAGATCGACTTCTCTCTTCCTCCCGATCCGGCCATGAACAAACTCGTGCTCAAAGGCAAACCATTGAAACATCCGCATATATATGTAGGCTGTGCCAAATGGGGACGGCAGGAATGGGTAGGAAAAATATATCCTGCCAAAACCAAAGAAAAAGACTTTCTCGAACATTACGTGAAGCATTACAACTCCATCGAACTGAATGCCACGCATTATAAAATATATGGCGAAACAGGCATCGCCAAATGGGCTGAAAAAGCCAAAGGGCGAGACTTTCTTTTTTGCCCGAAAATGTACCAGGGCGTTACACACCGCGGTGCCTTGAATGGAAAAGATTTTATCAGCAATGAATTTTTCCGTGGCATCATGGCATTTGGTAAACACCTTGGCCCCATCTTCATACAGGTAAGCGATACGTTCAGCCCGAAAAGAAAAACTGAATTGTTTTCCTACCTCGAAAGTCTGCCGAAAGACCTGAGTTTTTTCCTGGAAGTACGTCACCCGGATTGGTTTACGAAAGAAAGCGAAGAGTTGTTTGGCTTTTTACATAAACAAAAGATCGGCGCCGTGATTACCGACACCGCCGGCCGCCGCGACTGTGCGCATATGCACCTGACCATTCCCAAAACCTTTATCAGATTTGTGGGCAACAGCCTGCATCCGTCGGACTATCCGCGTATCGATGCATGGGTAAAGCGTATAAAAAAATGGCTGGACAATGGCATGAAGGAGGTTTACTTTTTCATGCACATGCACGATGAAGCTACATCGCCCGAACTGACGGTATATTTAGCGGAAAAATTAGAGAAGGTTGGGATCACTATTCCGCAACCGCAGTTTGTTGCCGGGCAGCAAAGCCTTTTTTAATTCAAAAGGGATCCCCTGAGCCTGCCGAAGGGTCAAAAATCAAAATTCAAAAAAAGGGGCTGCGGGATAAAATAATAAGTCACTGGCATTCCCATGGTTCGTGTATACACGAACCATGGGGTAACAAATTCAAGCCTATTACTTACAATGGCTGTTTAACCCTACGCCTTATGCAGCCGCAGTTTGTTGCCGGGCAGCAAAGCCTTTTTTAATTCAAAAGGGATCCCCTGAGCCTGGCGAAGGGTCAACATTAAAAATTCAAAAAAGGGGGCTGCGGGATAAAATAATAAGTCACTGGCATTCCCATGGTTCGTGTATACACGAACCATGGGGTAAGAGCAAGACGCAAATCATGCTTATAATTTATTATCTGAAACCTATGATGGCTGTTTGCCCTAAGCCTTACGCCTCAAGCCCCTTACCTAACTCCTCCGCCAATTGCCGCGCCGCAGGCGTATCCTGCCGCATCAACTCCTCGATCATGCGGCGTATAGTTTCGTCGTCGCGCTTCTCCGCTCTTTGTTTGCCGAACTGCATGCTTTCACGGAAGGCGGGTTCTTCCAGTAACTGTTTGATCTGCTCATTCACCAGGCAATCGATTACGAGGTGAACGCGGTCAACGGGGCTCTCATTTTTTACACTATGAGGAAGCGTGAGGTTGAGATAATAACAATCGCCTTCATTCATCGGAATGCGCGTGTCTTCCAGGAAAAAATGAACATCTTCATGCGTTTGCACCGGCACATGTAAACGCAGCTCTCCTTCTTCCACACAAAGTGAATGATCGGAATGTTCTTTGATCACGGCGCCGGCACTCAGTTTCATGAGCCGTACACTTGTTTTTTCACAGGGAAAAAAATCAATCACCGACTGCATATAGGGGCACTGCTGCAGCAAAGCAGTATCCTGGTACGTATTTCCTGTTACGTTGTTGCCCACCGCAAATCCGCTGGTCACCGACCCGCCGATGGACCGCAAGGGCAGCAGGCTCCAATCGCCTTCGTAATGGCTTTTATTATAATGCTCCTGCCACTCCGCCGTAAGCAGGTTCAGTTCCTGCCTGAGTTTTGCAGCATCGAATGTTACCGGCCAGCGGAAATAGCGGATCATATAGTATTAATTTTTCAGTACGCCGAGTTGTTTGCCGATTTTGATGAAAGCATCGATTGCTTTGTCAAGATGTGCCTGTTCGTGTGCAGCACTCAATTGTACACGGATGCGTGCCTGCCCTTTCGGCACCACGGGAAAAAAGAATCCGATCACATAAATCCCTTCTTCCAGCAGTTTGGCAGCGAAATCAGCGGCGAGTACTGCATCGTATAACATGATCGGTACGATCGGGTGGTCTCCGGGCTTGATATCGAAACCGGCGGCCGTCATCTTCTCGCGGAAGTAACGGGTGTTGTTTTCGAGTTTATCACGGAGTTCGGTGGTTTCGGTAAGCATGTCCAGCACGGCAATAGAAGCACCGGCTATAGATGGTGCCAATGTATTGCTGAAAAGATACGGGCGTGATTTCTGGCGCAGCATATCTATCACTTCTTTGCGGCCGGATGTAAAACCTCCGGAGGCGCCGCCCAATGCTTTGCCCAATGTGCCGGTGATGATATCGATCTTGCCCATCACACCGCGGTATTCGTGTGTACCGCGACCAGTTTTACCCAGGAAGCCGGATGAATGGCATTCGTCGATCATGACGGCGGCGTCGTATTGTTCGGCAAGCGCTACGATTTTATCCAGTTGCGCGATAGTGCCGTCCATGCTGAAGGAGCCATCGGTAACGATAATGCGGCTGCGGGCGCCAGCGGCTTCTTTAAGTTTTTCCTCCAGGTCGGCCATATTGTTGTGCTCATAGCGGAAACGCTGTGCTTTGCAAAGGCGGACGCCGTCGATAATCGAAGCGTGGTTAAGCGCGTCGGAAATGATCGCGTCCTGTTCGTTGAAAAGCGGCTCGAACACGCCACCATTGGCGTCGAAAGCAGCTGCGTAGAGAATAGTGTCTTCCGTACCGAGGAAAGCGGAGATTTTTTGCTCCAGTTCTTTATGGATGTCCTGCGTACCACAGATAAAACGTACGCTGCTCATGCCGTAGCCGTGCGTTTTGATGGCTTCGTGTGCCGCTTCAATCACTTTGGGGTGAGACGAAAGGCCCAGGTAATTATTAGCGCAGAAATTCAGTACAACTTTATCATTTACAAGGATTTCGGCGCCTTGTGGCCCCTGGATCACCCGTTCTTTTTTATACAAACCTGACTGACGGATATCTTCCACTTCCTCCGCGATGCGGCGGACAAACTTTTCGTTCATATATGGCTTTGCTTTTAGGCCACAAATATATCATTTTGCGTGCAGCGCTTAGTGTTTGTCGCCGGTTTTGAGCATTTCACCCGTTTTAAACGATCGTTAACCGAAATTAACCTGGACCTTTTCTTTAAAAGTTTAATTTTGCTGTAACAAACGGATGTCGGCAGGCGTCTAACTTTTCAAAACCACACCAATTATGAAAAAGAACGTGATTTTCCGGTTGACAATGCTTGCGCTGGCCCTGGTGGCGGTTTTCTGCCTGCTTCATTTTTCCGACGGCCCGGATGTGGCTGCTGCCACTGAAAGTCTGCAACCCGATCCCAATGCGGCGGCACGTCCGATCGAGAAGGGCATCTGGCAGGCGATTTCCAATCCGATTTATTCGGCGCTCGGCTTCTGATATACTTGACAAGAGACTATTAACCAATACATTACCCCGGCTTACGCCGGGTTTTTTATGTCCTGACGGGAAAAAGCCCACGATTTTCAGAAGAAAAAAGCAGATTATCTGTAACAATGTGGCGCTTTAAACGTACTACCTTTAAACCCGGCAACGAGGTTGCCACACACCGGCTGAATTTATGACAGAAAGGGAATACAATGAATGCGTAACAACTTACTCGGATAACGTGTATCGTTTCATCCTGAAGAATCTTCGTCATGAAGAGGACGCACGGGATGTGGTACAAACGGCTTTTGAGAAAATGTGGCGCAACAGAGCGGAAGTAGAAGCGGCTAAAAGCAAATCCTATTTGTTTACAGTGGCTTATCACCAGATGATCGACCATATCCGTAAAGTGAAGCGGATCAAACTGCAGGACGAATTCAGCGAAGGGGCGAAAGTGCAGGACCGTCCGGCCAGCAACCTGAAAAAGGTACTGGAAGAGGCGCTGGCCCGTTTGAGCGAAACGCAGCGTTCACTGGTGTTACTGAAGGATTACGAAGGGTACAGTTATGATGAGATAGGTAAAATAATGGGCCTGAGCGAAAGCCAGGTAAAAGTTTACCTCCACTGCGCCCGGGATCAGTTAAAAGAATACCTGGTGAAGATTGAAAATGTGATTTAAGAAAAAGGTATGC